>Ga0247611_10006428_pt1 | contig 15084 bp, 6 predicted proteins | sample 177DNAGHGhighgp2_FD_192422 | JGI IMG/M metagenome (GOLD analysis project Ga0247611, IMG submission 192422) | Sheep rumen microbial communities from Palmerston North, Manawatu-Wanganui, New Zealand - 1770 DNA GHGhigh gp2 | ecosystem: Host-associated > Mammals > Digestive system > Stomach > Rumen ...
TTATCGAAGTTAAATTACTACAGCCATAAAAACAATTACTGCCTATTGATGTAACATTTTCTGGTATTGTTATCGAAGTTAAATTACTACAATTATAAAAGCAACTACTGCCTATTGATGTAATACTTTCTGGTATTGTTATCGAAGTTAAACTATAACAACTACTAAAACAACTACTGTTTATTGATGTAATACTTTTTGGTATTGTTATCGAAGTTAAACTACTACAATTATAAAAACAACTACTGCCTATTGATGTAACATTTTCTGGTATTATTATCGAAGTTAAATTACGACAATTATTAAAACAATTATCTCTTATTAATGTAACACTTTCTGGTATCGTTATCGATGTTAAATTACTACAATTATTAAAACAATGTATATTTAATTTTGTAATTTTACCTGAATTACTTAATATAATATTTTTAATAGTTTGATTATCTTGAAATTTAAAACTTTTTAAATCAATATACATATTTTCATAAGTTAAATTCGCTAAATTAATTTCACTAGTATCATTCATTGATAAACCGTAATATTTAATTGGCTCATTATTAAATGTAATAGTATTAAAAGCATTATCCAAATTATCTACACTATTAACAATAGAACCTAATTTGAAATTACTATTACAATTAATCGATAAATTATTTATCGGTTTAGGTATAATTAATGTATTTAATTTTGAAGGAATTGTTATTGAAGATGTGTCGAAAACTAAATTATTGATCGCTTCACAGTGTTCTAAATCATTTAATGATATAATGTAATCTATTTTTACATTTTCATTTCTTTCATTTAAAATTACTAATTTTTGTGTATCATTAATGTAATTATATAAATCGTTTTCATTCATAAGATCATTATTTACTTTAACCACATTGTTAGTTAAATAGATAATTTTATAATCATTACGAAATAAATCATCAAAATATTCATCACTATAACCAGCATTATTAAGTAACGTATACATTTTTTTTAATAAATTATATATTTCTTTATTTTGCAAACCATTACTTGATATTTTATTTAATTGTTCATCCATTTCTTTATTTATCATATCACTTATCTCAATTTTATTAATAGACTGTATATTATATAAATTCATTTAATAAATTAAAAAAATATCAATTATGTATATATTCAATTTGAAATTAATAATTTTATTTATCAATATTAATAATATTTATTTATTTTTAAATGACAAAAATAAACGTAAATGAAAATACAACCGCTGAAGGACAAGCAGATATTGCACCATTTTTAAAGTATACATTTTCTTCATCTGTTTGTCCAATTTCAAATTTTAATTTAAATATTAAATCAACTTCAAAAACAAAAAATGATTTGGCAAGAGAATATTACAATTACATCAATACAACTTCTACATATAATTCCGAAATATTCAATTCAAGTATTAAAAATAAAACCAATGATAATTTAATAAAACCTGTTTATTCGCAGGTTAAATTTATTGGTGATAATAGTAATCGAGTTCAATTTGACTATATTTCATTAATGACACAATTAGACGAAAATTATAAAGTATTATCTCATATTGCTAATACTATTAATAATGAAGATTTCTTAGATTCAACAAATTTAAACATTCAAGCATTTCAAAGTTTATATTCACTTCAAACAATGTCACGTTTAGATAAGTCATTATCTGTTATATCTCAACCATTTAATTATTCTTTAGGTTTATATCAACAACATGAAAAAATAGTTCCTACATTAACTTCAAATTTTAAAGTATCAATTAATAATTTTATTTATCAAACAATTAATAATGTTTTTGAAAATAAACCTATCAATTATCAATTATTTAAAGATATATTCGTTAAAAATGATAAATTAAATTCAATTTCAATTTCATCTTTAATGCTTCCAAATATTATTTATGAATATCAAGATCAACTTTATTCATATGTACCTCATGCTTCAGCAGATATAAAAATAAATAATTTTATAACTTCACCTGCTTACAATGATAATGAAACAACATTTAAATTTATTCCTGAATATTATTCTGGTAATAATTTTAGTAATGATAAAAAATTAAAACCTACAATATGGAATTATCCATTTATTAACGTTAAAGTCGAATCAACAGGTAAAATGAGCGTTAATTCTCAATCAATGGAAGATATGAGTTTTGGGGATCCAAATTTATTATTTATTGACGGAAATCCATCATCGATCAAATATCCTACATCACATATATATAAAACAAAAATTGATTTGAAAAAAGAAATAATGATTAAAAAGCCGGATGGTTTAAAAACAGAAGAAAAAGAGTTTGATTTATCTAATAAACATTATTTTACTTGTGTATTTAAAAAAAATGGTTATATAACTTACAATCCTGATAAAATCGGTGTTTATTGTAAAGGTGCTTTTAAATGTAACTGTGAAATCGGAGGTGGAATTGGAAAAGATAAAACAAGTGATATTTATTTATTTAAGTATATTGATTCAAATGGTAGAGAACAAACAGTACCTAATATAGGTGAAAAAAATGCTCCTACTGGAACATTTGAAGCAGCATCAACACGTGGAGGACAAATTACTAATAAAAATAAATATGAAGTTTCTCCTTCATCAACAGCTAAAATTAGTCCTAAGTGTGTAGATGTACCATCAAAATATGAAGGCGCATCTCACGGATGTTGTAAACATAAATGTAAAGATGAATCAGCTTTATGGAAATATACAAAATATGATGACTTAAATACAATCAAAAAAAATATTCTTAATCTCGGTATTAATTTTGAAAATCCTAATGAAATTAAAAATTGTAAAAAAATTGATGATTTAGATAAAGCTATTAACAGTGCTCGTCCATATTATACGACAACAACAAAACAAACTTGTGAATTTAAATTAGGTAATGCTTTAAATCAAACTCAAGAAGATAAAATTATTAGTTCAAACGCATTTACAGGTAATAATAAATGGTATTCTTCATCATTTGGAGCATTAGCAAGTGATGTTTATGTATACGATGATCGTTTTTATTATTTGGTATATAAATACTTTGATGCAAATTACAAAAAAATATGTGATGTACTTGTTTCCGAAATTATCAATTTCTTTTATGAACATCCAGAATTATTAATTGTTTATCGTATTCAAAAAGGTTATTTAAGTTATTTGTTAACTAAAATTGAAAATATTAACCCTTCAACTAATTTAACATTAAATTTTGATGGCCAAAAATCAAAAACAGTTAGTAAATCAGCATGTGTTTTAAATTTGGAATGTCCTTTAATTGGAGCAATGGTACATTCTGATACATTAAACATGACTACATATAATGATTACATTTCTGATTCAATGGATATACAAAAAATATCAAGAATAATTAAAACAAATGATGGAAATGTAGTATTACTGAATTTACCTAAAAGTAATGATAAAAATAATATTGATACAATTTATCCAAATTCAATTACAAAATTTGGAAACATATCAAGTAACAATAATGTACTACCTGGTATATTTGTTTCTGATTCAGCAAATCCACTAGATTTTATTTTAGGAAATTCAACAAATTTAGCAGGTACACAAGCTTTAAAGATTGTAGACGTTAATGCCGATAATGCACAAGAAAAACTTAACGATTTATCTAAAACTGTACCAGGTTCATTAATAGTTTTTGATTTTGATCAAATTGGTTCAACTAATAAATATTCTGAAAACAAAATCACTAATGATGCTATTAGTAAGGCAAAGGGTAGTAAAATCACTCAAGTATTTCTTCCATATACATTCTTGACAAAAACAGAATTATTAGATGCTAATGGAAGAGGAACAGGTGTTATAGAATTTGTATTTGAATATTCTACATTCCCTGAAAAAGGAATTAATATTATATATTATTCAAAGTCAGAAACATCAACTGATAAAGGTAATACATATTTGGAAAGAGATAGCATAAATTATAAAAACTGCTTTAGATATTTTAAACATTATGGAGGTGAGTATAACTATACACATCCTGTTGGTAGATTAGTAACAAATATGAATATTAATTAAAAAAATGATGAATATTTTTTTAATTTTCATCATCAATACTCATCATATCATTATTATCATCAATACTCATCATATCATTATTATCATAAATACTCATTAAATTATTATTGTTGCTAATATTATTATTATTATCAATATTAATATTTATTTGTATTAATTGTTTATTGTTATTAATATTTTGTTCATAATATACATAAAATTGATAATTAATATTGTTTTTCCTCATTGCAAATGTATTATTATTAGGAATATTATTAAAATTGCTAGGAATATTATTAAAATTATTGATGGAATTATTAAAATTATTATTCATAAAATTACTTAAAAAAATATCATTAATTTAAGCATAAATGTTAAATTTAGTATCTAATTTAGCACTTGTAAACATGAAAATACACATTGAATAGTTATGATTATTTCCTCGTAAATCAAATTTTATTAATCTTGTTCCGATTGGATTAATAAATTTAATTTTCATATTCTCCCATCCTCCAACATATTTCAAAACGGGCATTGTATAATTATCACCTATAGTAAAATCAACAGGTAAATCATGTGTTTCATTATTTGAAGAATATCTAATAATATTAATAGTTTCACTTTCACTAGCATCGATATTACCATTTTCATTTATTTTTAATTGTTTACTTCTAAATTCATTATCATGATAATTACCTTTTATTTGACTAAAAGCATAGTTTAAGAAATATTCAAATATATATTTATCACCATATTTCAAATCAATCCATTGTCCCATATTTTTTCGTTCAATTTTAATTTCAGGATTTTGTATTTCTTCACGCTTTTTTAAAATAAAGTTATAATGTTTAATATTGTATTCAAATTTTAATTCATTGTCTCTGGCATATCTTTTCATTACATTATAAATTGTTTCAACTGAATCAGTATTTTCAATTAAATTGATCAATGAAGGATCTTTAAATAATTGCAATACGTCATGTGCGTAAATTGTTTCTTGATTAATTCCAAATAAACATTTAATAAATTCAAAACCTCTATTAAATGGATTTATGTCAACCATTTTTGAATATAAATCAGTACCTCCTATACTATAAATTTCACACATATCGGTATTACCTGAAATATAAACATTGAATAACATTGAATTCATTAAATGTTGTTCAAAATCTTGTTCACATACATTTACAAATCGTGCATATTCATCAGTTAAACAAAAACCATAAGCAATTAGCATATCATATATTTTAAACATTTTCTTTTCACATTCAACAGTATAAACATTTGTTATAAAATGTGTTAAATAGTTCATAAATAAATATTTATCAAAATTAGTGACACCTGTTTTAATATACATATCAATACTTTCTTTTAACCACGACATTAAATAAATTGATAAAACCATTGCTTTTGGTTTAGATAAATAGATTTTAGAAGCAATATTCCACATATTTTTAATATCATTATATTCTGATTGGAATTGGGGATTTAAATTTTTGATTATCATTTCTAATTCATCTAATGCTGGATAATAATATCCCGTCATAAAATTATTATAAGCATAATCAAATAATTTTCCTGTAAAAATTGTATGATCAATTTTAATAGGTTCTGTTACATCCATACCAATTTCAGGAGTATCTAAAAAGCTATCTTGTTGTGCTAAAAATTTTTGACGAATATAAGCAATTAACATTTTAAGAACTATATCAGCATTTGAAAAAGGTATTTTAATACATCTTTTAAATACATTAATATTTGTTTTAAATGATTGTTTCTTAAAAATTTCACGATCACTTTCATTAGAATCAACATAATAATAATTTAAATCGCTATCAATATAAAAACTAGATGTACCACCACTAATACAATATTCAGTAATGTCCATTAATTCATCAAAATTAATAGGTCTGCTTGATCCAGTTGAAAATAATAAATCACAAGGTGTAAATGTTGGAATATGTTCAATTACTTTAACAAATGGATTATTATTAACAGCAATATTAATTAATTTATCAATTGTGTCTAAGAAATGAACTTTAATAAATTCTGGGGTTAATTGATTCTGATTTGTATAATTTTGATTTAATAGTTCATTAGTTTTATTCATTTCGCGATTTCTCAATTTTATGATTTCTTCAAATGATAACATTTTATTTAAACAACCTTGTAAACCTTTTAATTGTTCTGCTTGTTGATATTGTTTGTATAATTCTTCAGCATCAAATGACATAATAGGAATTTGTGTTTCTTTTGTAAGCAATCTCAAACAACCTTCAAAATATTGATCAATGTCTGTTAACATTCCTCTTGCTGCTGATGCTGTACCAATTTCATTATAAAATTGATATGGAGCACCATAAATTAAATAAGTAATAACATAAGCATAATAAATTAAAAATTCTGTAAAATTAAAACCTGATAATGTGTAAAATAATGGTTTTAATTCATTAATACGATATTCGCGTGAATTATAATATACTGTTGGATTATTAAGGAATTTTTTCAACTCTTCATGAACTAAATCTAATGAAGGTTCAAATGGTTTAAATATTTTATGTATTAATAAATAATATGTGAATAAAATTGGAATTGTATCAGCAACAATTTCATTATTTTTATTAAAATCAGTATAGATAAAACCTTTAAACATATCGAATAAAATTTCAGCTTTATAATTATTACCAAGATTTAAAATATATAATAATGTAGTCGATGTTTCTGTAAACATTTCTGGATGTGATTCAAGTAAATCCATTAATAGTGTAATATATTTGAAGTTTGTATTAGTTGCAATAAAAGATTGTCTATTTAAAATAAAACGTGGATAAGCAAATCCTTTCATAAATGATGTTTCAGTCATTTAAAATTGAATAAAAAAATTTTATATTAATGAACATTAATGATAAATGAATTAAAGATAACCATCGATGATTAATGATTCAACATTGTTAATTGTTTTATTATTATTGGTATTATTATTTGTTTTGTTAATTGTTTCATTATTATTGGTATTATTGTTATTAGTTGTTTCATTATTATTGGTATTATTGTTATTATTAATTGTTTCATTATTGTTAACATCAATTGTTTCATTATTATTAGGAATATTATTTATTTTGCTAATTATTTCATTGTTGTTATTTTCATCAGTATTAGTATTATTGTTAACATCAATTATTTCATTGTTATTATTATTAACATTATTTGTTTCGTTAATTATTTCATTATTAGGAATATTGCTAACATCAATTATTTCATTATTAGGAATATTATTTGTTTTGTTAATTATTTCATTGTCATTATTATTTTCATCAGTATTAGTATTATTGATATTTTCGTCATTACTATTATTTATTTCATTATTTTCGTCAATTATTTCATCATTATTATTATTTATTTTATTATTATTCTCATTATTAATTGTTTCATTGTTATTTATTTCATCTTCATTATCATTTTTTTCATCCTTTTTATCTTCATCTTTTTTATAATTATCATTATTATTAATTGTTTTATTATTATTATTATTATCATTATTAATTATTTCATTATTACTATCATTATTAATTATTTCATTATTATTATCATTATTAATTATTTCATTATTATTATCATTTATTTCATTATCATTATTAATTGTTTCATCTTCATTATCATTATCATTTATTTCATTATTATCATTATTAATTATTTCATTGTTATTATCATTTATTTCATTATTATTATCATTATTAATTGTTTTATTATTATTATCATTATCATTTATTTCATTAATATTATTAATTGTTTCATTGTTACTATCATTATTAATTATTTCATTTTCATTATCATTATCATTTATTTCATTAATATTTTCATTATTAATTGTTTCAATATTATTATTAATTATATCAATAGGATTTTTAGGTTTAGAATCAAAATTAATAATAGTATCAAAATTAGTATAATTGTCAGATTGTAATTTAGTATCTTTATTTTCTTTCTTATTATTAATTATTTTATCATCTTTATCTTCATCTTTTTTATATTCATCTTTATCATCTTCTTCATCTTTATCATCTTCTTCATCTTTTTTTTCTTCATCTTTTTTATATTCATCTTCTTCATCTTTATCATCTTTATCATCTTTATCATTATTTTTTTCTTCATCATTTTCATTATTTTCTTCATCTTCACTATTATTTTCAATTATAGGTATGTCATTATTATCTTTTTTATTTTCTTCTTCTTCTTTTTTAACCATTATTTTATCAAATGTATCCATCATATCTCCATCACTGTTAAATTTTATTAGTTCATCATATTTTTTAGTTTTTTTCATAATTTTACGCGTTTTAATTATTTTATATAAAAAGAACATAATCAAAGCAATAATAATTACAATGATTATTATTTTCAGTATGTTTATATAATTCATTTTAATTCGAAAAAAATAATATTAATTTCTATTTTTATTTATCATCAGCATCATCTTTCATAGGTTCAACTATAAATTTAATTAATTTTTCAGATGTCAATAACGTATAATGCATTAATAATAATTGTGATTCATTAAAACTTTCATTTTTAACTATTAATCTTTTTAATGATACGAATAATGTTTTAAAATGCATTTTAGAACTTTGACCAAAACATTTATTAATAGCATATTCTTCGGCCATTTCCATACCTAAATGAATATAAAAATCAAACATGATATTAATTATTTCACTAAGAAAATTTCGTGTAAATTCTATTTCATAATCTGGATATTTACTTTTAATTTTTATTAATAATTGTGTATAATAATCTGACATACGTTGAACTAATTCCTCTAATATAAGTTTTAAATCATATTTTTTTATAATTTCATTATTTTTAGGATTTGATTCATAATATTTTTTCCATATTTTTAAGAATGAACCTCGATAACCAATATCAAATTCATTTAAATTATCTATTACTAAATCATCAATACCATTAACAATAATATTTTTATTAATCTTACATGAATATTTCAAAATTAATTTTAAAATTTTTAATGATTCTTCTTTAATTTCAATGAGCATTAATAAATTTTTATTATCAATTTGATCTAAATCTTTTATTAAGTTAGTAATAATATATTGTAAATTCATATTACTGTGTTTAGAATAAAATTGTGTTTTCTTTATTTCTTCATTAAATGCTTCTATTTTATTTTTATCTATTATATATGAAAATTTATTATATATCACAAACCATAAATTAAAATATTGCTTAAATACATTAATATTCAAATTATCTTGTGAAAGTGTATTAATAATTCTATTTAATAATACATCTGAATGAATTTTAAACAATATGTATTTTGAAATTTCAAAATTAAATAATACTTGTAAATTATCAATTAAAATATTAAATGATTTATCAAATGTTATTTTTTGTTTATTATTGTATTTTCTTGGTAAACCAGTTAATGTAACATTATATAATGAATAATTACGTTTTTCAATCATTACTTGACATATTTTATGAAATGGCACATTACCATTAAATTCACTTTTTTCCATTCCATATTTTATAATATCATAACGATTATTTTTAATATAAAAATCAAGTAAATATGATATATCGACCATTATTGATAAGTAAAAAAATAAATTAAAAAAAATCATTATCAATTATTATTAATATTTCAATATTTAATTATTTCATTTATTATTAATATTTATTATCATAATCATAATATTTTATTCATAATTGTAATATTCATTAATCATTTTCAATCATTTACAATATTTTCATTTATTACTAATATTATTAATATTTCAATTATTTATAATATTTTCAATATTTCATTTATTACTAATTATTATTAATATTTATTATCGTAATCATAATATTTCATTTATTATTAATTATTTACAATATTTTCAACTATTTACAATATTTTCAACTATTTACAATATTTTCAACTATTTACGATATTTTTAAATATTTACAATATTTTTAATTATTTATAATATTTAATTATCAATCTATTTATATCACATTTATTTCATATTAACACTATTCAATTATAACAAATCATAAATATTTCATATTTTTTTCAGATCTTAAAGATGAATCCTACAATTCCTACTTTGTCTTATGTTGATATTCCAAATTATAAAACAATTAAACAAACTGCTCAAATTATTCCTAAAGCAACTGATCGAGTTAACATACCTAAATTTGATGAGCATGTAACACAAGAAGGTTTACAATATGATCAGACAATAGGTCGATCAATGTTAATGAAAGAACGTGAAGCAGCCATGAGAGTTTCAGATTATCAAGTAAAAAATTTTATCACTAATGTCCCTCATCAATCTGAATTACAAAATCGTATTCTTAATACACATAAATTTACACTTCCTAACGTTGTTTACATTAGTGTTATTTCAGATGCCAGAACATTACCAAATATTCATTTTCTAGAAGAATTAATAAGCACTTATTATTCTAAAATATTAGTAAATAATATTATTAATATTTATTCTAATTCTCAAAGATTTTATTTTGATCATTTATCAAATTACGATTATAAATTTCAAATGTATGAAAAATTTATATATTTACTTACATATATACAAATTGTTCTTGATCATCGTAATCAACGTGAATTTATTGAAAAAGATGAAAGAATAATTGATGTCATCGAATGGTGTTTAAGTCGTAAATTAGAAGATATAAATTTCCTTTTACAAGGTCCAATAACTAATCAAATATATTCTGTCGATTATATTAAAACATATAATATGTTAATTTCACCATCTTCAGATCAAGCTTCTGTTAATGATTATTTAACATTAGCCACATTACAAGAAGTTAATGCAAACTTTTTACGTTATCGTGATGAATTTATAAATAATCCTAATGTATATGACAAAAATCCTAATTATGCTCAATCATATACAATTTCAATTGATACACGTGAAAATGCTCACTTTAAATTAGATAATGTTGGTAATTTAGTTGTTGATTGTAATGATATTGATTTAGGTAGTAGTACAAATGATAATATCGATTTAAATATTGATAAAGCTATTGTAAATACTGAAAATTTAAAACATGAACCAAAATCACAACCAATTAAATTTAATAATCTTCTTCATCAATTTTCAATATTTCGTATTAAATCTTTACTTATTCTTAAATCAACTTATAAAACAGCTTTACGTAATTATGATACCTGCTATATTACTTTTCCAAATATTACATTAGATGGTCGTTTTAATCAAGTTTATAGAAATGGAGCATTACAAATAGCAGGTAAATTCAAAGAAAATAACAATAATAAATTTTGGGAATTTGAACCATTTAATGATGTAGTATACATTTCAAAAACAGCAAATGTTAAAAGATTTGAATTTTATATATCTCCTAAACCTGGTACCAGTCATAAACCTACACCAAATAATTTTAAAATAGCAGAAAACATTAAAACATATTTTAATATTCCAATTCGTGTTCATACACTTGATGAATTAAATAACACACCTTTAGCATCAAATCATGAATTATTACCAGAAACATATATTATTCGTTCATATGGTATTAATAAAAAAGGTAATCCAAATCAATTAGAGTATACATTTTTATATAATCGTACATATTCAACAATTCAATTATTAAGAAGTAATTATACAATTAGTGACGTTCCAAAATTTGGCATTAAGAAAGTAAATAAAAATTTAAAAATCGACATTGGTATGATGCCTCCTAAATATCCTGCTACTCGTGTTTATATCATGGAAGCTATTCATATTGCTCATAAAAAGAATGAATTAACATTTAGAATACCTCGTGTAGTTCCTTTAACAAATTTAAAAGCATTAGAATATTTAGTATCAAAAGCATTAATAAATAAAACAACAAAAATAAAACTTGATACTAAAATTAGTTCTAGAAAATTTACCATACCTGAAGGATTGATTAACGGTGATTTAATTACAAATAAATCTATTAACACACAATTAGATAATTTTATCGAGTATATTAAAAATAATTTTGATACATCAGAATATGAACCTGAAAAATTTAAAAATGAAATCATTAACAAAATTAATAATGCTCTTGTTAATCATGAAAATTTCTTTTATCTAGTTCATGTTGATTCAGTTGAAGAATTTGATTTTGCTCCGTTTAATTCAAATATGTATGAATTTCTTGATTATATTAATTCAAAGGAATATTCATATGAATCTGCTTTAAATATACAATTTTCAGCAATACAACAAATATTTACAATACAATATATACAAACAATGATTGAAGATAGCATTAATAATAAATTAATTCAAGTTCACATTAATGGAACAAATTATGATTATTTCAAATTATATTTCGATTCTGGTGAACCTTTTATTGATGATAATTCAAAATTAATCGAAAATTTGACAGCAACTGATTTTAATAATCTTTTCATCGCTTTATCAAATCATGTTAAATTCTTTAATTTATCGATCAATAATGTTCAAATATTTATTAAATATATTGAGCCTTATAAAATACAACGAATGATAACTAAAATATCAAGTGAATATGTTCTTGAAGAAATATTATCATCTGATCCAATTAAACAAACTTTAACATATTTCAAAAACGATTATCAAACATACTATCTTTTAAAGAAACAATATTTCGATGAAATTCCATCATATTTAAATAAAGCATATTATGCAGCATTAAATGAACTTCAAGAATCATTTAAAATAAATTCTGAAGAATATTATATTGAATATTACAAAAACGAAATTAAGCAAAAAATTTATGATGACATTTATAATACTCAAACTGGAAAAATAACAATTAATAGCAAAGAATATCAATATGTACTTTATGATGAAAATGATAAAGATTTAGTATTTGAAGCATTAAAAATGAATCAAAATTACTATTATAAAAATAATCAAAAAATACCTATTACTCTTAATTCATTGAATATTGTAAAACAAACTGCTAAATTGTGGACTTGCATTAAATCTGATATCCTTCCAGTTACACAATCGGATTATCAAAAAGGTTATGTTATGGATGGTGATGACAAATATTATATTAAAATGTTACATGAAGAAATAGCACATGAATTAAATAATTTAAAAGATATAGAATATACCAATATCGATATTCTTCATGATTGTAATGATGCTTTAAATAATTTAAGTACTACTATTCGTGGTGTTGAATGGATAAAAATTGCACCAATATATCCTATTAATGATGTATTAAGTGATATGAAAGAAAAAGGTGAAACATATTCTTCATTAATATTGAAAAATACTTATTCATATTTAGGAACCGATGTTCCTATTCACGTAAAATCAACTAATGAAATTAGATATGATTTTGCTGAAGCATCAAATAAAATATGGGATTTTGCTGAAGAATTAGAAGGAATGCTATCAGATGAATATTATAATGCTAAAAAGACTTATGAAGCTTATTGTTTAGCTAGACCTAATAATGTTGTTGATACATCAATAGATTTACCAGATATTAAAGACACAGACGATATAGATACACAATATCAAAAATGGTCAAATTATTATGATTATTATGGTTTGTTTATACCTGATTTTAATTACATTATTGATTATACATATTTACCGTCGCAAGAAACAACGATTTATTCTGATGAATCTGAATTAACGACAGCAAATTATAATTTATATGATTGGTTAGTTCCTATTTATCAAATAACTAATGGTACAAGTGTAAAAAGAGTATCTAAAAGAATTATTGCATATCATGTAAAAGATGAAGAAAATGATATTGGATATTTTGAAGATATTACATTTACAGTAAATGATCAGAATTATCATTTAAAAGATTATTATGTAATAAATGGTGAATATTTCATCAATGGCCATGCTTTAACAATTGAACAATTAAGCACATCTGATGAACGATATGAACCTAGTATTTATAAATTTACATTAGCTGTTAACGTTGATGGTCATTTAGATTATACCGATACAGCAAATGCCGTTAAAATCGATATACCTGATAATGGAGCATTAGAAATAGAAGAATATACAATTGAACCAACAGATCCATCAAATCCAATTAATCATGAATGTGTAACTATTGGATTAGATCCATCTATTGATATTTCATCTGTTAAAATAAATAATACACCATTAACAGAAATTACAGATTATGAACAATTTTTAAGTGATGTTGCTTCTATTAATGTTTTAGGAACATATTTAAATAAAGATGTAGAACAACATCAACCATTAAAATCAACAGATTTTGAAGAATATTCACAAACATATAATGATAAATCAATTACAATTGATTATAAAATTAAAAGTACAAAAACAAATATAGATGGAACAACAATGACATTAACTGAAGATGAAGAAATTGAATATCCTAATAATATTACTGTATTACATGATATGAATGGTGGACAACCTGATTATTTATGTGTACGTGATTTTAATTTAAAATCTAATTTGTATAAAACATTTTTAATTGAAGAAGATTTATTAAATGAAAATATAAAATTCTCAACAAATAATTGGTTATACTCAATTAAGAAACTTACTAATTTTGAAGCTCAATCGTCACCATATATTAATATACAAGATTTGAAATTAAAAATGCTTACAACTTCAGATAAAATCGCAGATTTGTCACAATATATACAACCTGTTTTAATAAAATATTTTGTTCAATGGATAGATAATTATAATTTGAATTTAATCGTTAATAGTACTAATTTTGGTTTTTCTGATATTAGTGCTTTTATAGAAAATGAGGAACACAAATTACAAAAAATAACAGATAATTTATTCAGCTTAGATTATAACAATATCATTGAAAATAATTTAGAAATATATAGTAGTGGTAGTAGATTTAAAATGATAATACAATTATTATAAATTATTATGAATTATTATTATAAATTATTAAAAATATCAATGATTATTATTTAAATTATTATAAATTATTAAAAATGTTAACGATTATTATAAATTGTTAATGATAATTATAAATAATATAAATTATTATAAATTATTATTATAAATTATTAAAAATGTTAAC
>Ga0247611_10006430_pt1 | contig 15082 bp, 12 predicted proteins | sample 177DNAGHGhighgp2_FD_192422 | JGI IMG/M metagenome (GOLD analysis project Ga0247611, IMG submission 192422) | Sheep rumen microbial communities from Palmerston North, Manawatu-Wanganui, New Zealand - 1770 DNA GHGhigh gp2 | ecosystem: Host-associated > Mammals > Digestive system > Stomach > Rumen...
AAGTTGTAAATCAACTCGTTGCCGTTGGTGTCTGCTACGATCACCTCATCGGCCCACGTGCCAGTTACAACGAATGTAAGTAGCAGGGAAATCATTTTTAATCTCATCTTCATAATCTTTGATTTTTATATTTTATGCCGTAAAGATATGAAGAAAGACAAATAGAAACGTTAAAACCACCAAAAATCGACTCTCATTTCGCGAAATGGGAGTCGATTGAACGAAATGGGAGTCCTTTTTGGGACTTTTTAGACGTTATTTTGAGTCACCCACTCCTTGGGCGACAGGCCGGTGACGGTCTTGAAGGTGCGGAAGAAGGTGGTATCGCTGGTGAACCCGGACTTGGTGATGACGGTAGATGGGACTGCCATACTGACTCATCATCGGGATGGGGCAGACGGTTGGCAGTAGCGTAAAGACGGTGTCTTCCACCAGGACGACAGTCATCTGACCTGCCGGCTGGCCCTTCAGCTCGGGTTTGTCATGTGTGCGCTTGAAGTCTCTCACGGCCATCAGGTAGGCATAGCGTCCCTGTGCCAAAAAAAAGAGTGAAGAGCGGAAGCAAATGCTTCGCTCTTCACTCTTCACTCTTTATTATTCATTCTTCACTTACACCAGGTCGGCACGACCCTTCACCTCTTCCAATACAGTCTTAGCAATAGCGCTGCTGAGTGCTGCATGGTGGTCGTACTCCATAGAGCTGGTTGCACGTCCAGAAGTGATGGTACGGAGAGCTGTTACATAACCGAACATCTCTGCCAGAGGCACCTGGGCCTTCACGATGCGGGCGCCACTACGAGCCTCATCCATGCCCTCTACCTGTCCACGACGCTTGTTCAAGTCGCCAATCACATCACCCATATTCTCTTCGGGAGTAACAACCTCTACCTTCATGATAGGCTCCATCAGAGCGGGACCAGCCTTCGGGCAGATGTTCTTATAGGCGTTGATAGCAGCAAGTTCGAAAGACAGCTGGTCAGAGTCAACCGGGTGGAATGAACCATCGACGAGGGTAACCTTCAACCCTGTCATCGGATAGCCGCCGAGGATACCATTCTTCATGGCAGTCTCGAAGCCCTTCTGAACAGACGGGATGAACTCCTTAGGAATGTTACCACCCTTCACCTCGTTGATAAACTGCAAATCGCCCTCAGTGTAGTCGGGATCCTTCGGACCTACGTTGACAATAATATCAGCGAACTTACCACGACCACCAGACTGTTTTTTATAAACCTCACGGTGCATGGTAACCTCCTTGGTGATAGCTTCCTTATAGTTAACCTGAGGCTTACCCTGGTTACACTCTACCTTGAACTCGCGCTTCAGACGGTCGATGATGATGTCGAGGTGCAGCTCACCCATACCAGAAATGATGGTCTGGCCACTCTGCTCGTCTGTACGGACGGTGAAGGTGGGGTCTTCTTCAGCCAACTTAGCAAGACCATTGTCAAGCTTGGCAATGTCAGCCTGGCTCTTCGGCTCAACGGCAATAGAAATCACAGTATCGGGGAAGGTCATAGACTCCAGCACGATGGGGTGTGCCTCATCACAAAGGGTGTCACCTGTGCGGATATCCTTGAAACCTACACCTGCGCCGATATCACCTGCATCGATGCTCTCCATAGGAATTTCCTTGTTGGAGTTCATCTGGAAGAGACGGCTGATACGCTCCTTCTTGCCAGAACGTGGGTTATAAACATAGCTTCCGGCAGTAACCTTACCTGAATAGACGCGGAAGAACACCAGACGTCCCATGTACGGGTCGGTGGCAATCTTGAATGCGAGAGCGGCTGTGGGCTCATCCTCACTGGGCTTGCGTCCCTCTTCCTCATCAGTATCAGGATTGGTACCGACAACAGCCTCTGTATCCAGCGGAGAGGGCAGGAAGGCGCAAACATAGTCGAGCAGCGGCTGCACGCCCTTGTTCTTGTAAGAAGAACCCAGAGTCATCGGGGTAAGATCCATAGAGATACAGCCCTTACGGATAGCGGCAATGATTTTGTCCTCCGGGATATCCTGACCTTCCAGGTACATCTCCATCAGCTCATCGTCGAAGTTAGCTGCCTGCTCAAGCATCTTTTCTCTCCACTCATTGGCCTCATCAACGAGATCAGCGGGAATCTCCTCCACATCGTATTCAGCCCCCATGGTCTCATCGTGCCACAGGATAGCCTTCATCTTGATGAGGTCAACAACGCCCTTGAAGTTCTCCTCAGCACCAATAGGAATCTGCACGGGGCAGGGGTTGGCACCCAGGATGTCCTTCATCTGCTGTACGGTTTCGAAGAAGTCGGCACCAGAACGGTCCATCTTGTTTACATAACCGATACGGGGCACATTGTATTTGTCAGCCTGACGCCACACGGTCTCCGACTGAGGCTGAACGCCATCAGCAGCAGAATAGGTAGCAACAGCTCCGTCAAGCACACGCAGTGAGCGCTCCACCTCTGCCGTAAAGTCAACGTGTCCCGGAGTGTCAATCAGGTTGATTTTGAAAGTCTTATTATCGTAATTCCAGTTACAGGTTGTAGCAGCACTGGTGATTGTGATACCACGTTCCTGCTCCTGTGCCATCCAGTCCATGGTAGCAGCGCCATCGTGCACCTCACCAATCTTGTGGGTTTTACCAGTATAGAACAGGATACGCTCAGACGTTGTGGTCTTACCGGCATCGATGTGAGCCATGATACCGATGTTACGAGTCAAATGTAAATCGCGGTTTGCCATTGTTGTTGTATTTTACCCTTTTACCTTTATCCTTTATTAGAAACGGAAGTGAGCAAATGCGCGGTTAGCCTCAGCCATACGGTGCATATCCTCCTTACGCTTGAATGCGCCACCCTGATTGTTGTAGGCATCCATAATCTCTGCAGCGAGTTTCTCAGACATAGACTTACCACCACGCTTACGAGCGAAGGCAATCATATTCTTCATGGAGATGCTCTCCTTACGGTCGGGGCGGATTTCAGTAGGAACCTGGAAGGTAGCACCACCGATACGGCGGCTCTTCACCTCTACCTGGGGAGTAATATTGTCCAAGCCCTGTTTCCAGATTTCCAGAGGAGACTTTTCCTCCTTCTCCATCTTATTTTTCACAATCTCCAGGGCATTATAGAAAATGTCATAAGAGATACTCTTCTTGCCATCATACATCAGATGGTTTACAAACTTTGAAACCTTCTGGTCGTTGAATACTGGATCCGGCAGGATCAAGCGCTTCTTTGGTTTTGCTTTTCTCATTTTGTTTTTTTGAAATTAAATTCTGCGGAGGCTGTCTTTTTACGTTCTTCAACGTCCTCACCTGGACATTTACTCAACCTTGAAAGTTTTCTCCAGCAAAACGATTAAAATTTTACTTAAAGTGTTTCTGAGTTTTTGAGTTCTTTAAGTTTTTGAGCTCCGGCCCTGTTTCTTCGGGCCCCAGTTCTGAAGTTATGTGTCTGCCACATGCTTACCAACCAAGGAACTCAAAAACTCATAAACTCTTTTTTACTTCTTCTGCTTTGGACGCTTAGCTCCGTACTTTGAACGACGCTGCGTGCGATTAGCGACACCGGCAGTATCAAGTGTACCGCGAACGATGTGATAACGTACACCAGGAAGGTCCTTTACACGTCCACCACGAACGAGAACGATAGAGTGCTCTTGCAGGTTGTGTCCCTCTCCAGGGATGTAGGAGTTCACTTCCTTCTGGTTTGTCAAACGAACACGGGCAACTTTACGCATTGCCGAATTAGGCTTTTTAGGAGTCGTTGTGTAAACGCGAACACAAACACCACGGCGCTGAGGACATGAGTCCAACGCGGGAGATTTGCTCTTGTCAACGAGTTCCTTTCTGCCTTTTCTTACCAATTGTGAAATAGTAGGCATAATTTTACTTAATTTTGTTGTTTATATATTTATTTATTTGATTTTCAATTACTTCCGCACTACTCTCCCTTCATCGTTACCATTATTATATATAACGTATAGACACAAGGAGGGCATTTCGGGCTGCAAAAGTACAAACATTTTCCCAAAACACCTAACACAAACGAAAAGAAAGTCTTCAGAGTTACTTTGTTTTAACAAAATATAACGTCTAAAAACTTTCTTTATACTAAAAAGTATTATTTACGCCTCTCCCTTTCCCTTTCCAAAAGGTGAAATGGTACGCGGTCCTTGAGGAGTTTTAAAATCAATACGCCCAAATTCCCGTTCATACTTATCAATATTGTCCTGCAATGCAGCTAACAGTCGTTTGGCATGCTCTGGTGCGAGGACAACCCGGCTCACCACCTCTGCCTTTGGTATGCCCGGCATGAGGCTTGCAAAGTCTATCACGAACTCATTGGGAGAATGATTGATTAGGGCCAGGTTACTATATACTCCCTGTGCCACATCAGGCCTCAAATTTATCTGAAGCTGTCCTGGTTTGTTTTGATTGTTGTCTGACATATCTTATTATTTATTAATTACCTTTCATTTTGAATAAACTAATAGCCCTGCCTTATCCAAGAATGATTTCTGGACTGCGAAAGAGTTTTTCACTTCGGCCGTCCCGACATTCTGATATTCTTCTACAAGTGATTCAGGGCTATTAACAGAAGACAACAGTGAAACCATTACGTCTTCATTAATCCATTGCATTGGGACTTTTTCTCCTGTTATGAGATACCCTCTTGATGGTTTGTCATAGTTTCCCGTCCTTTTAAGAAGTGAAGGATCTACGGAAGCATAGACAATAGCACCAGCCAGACCAAAATAAAAAGATGTAACAGTTAATGCAGCCACTCCTGCACCATTCTTAAACAAGTTTGTTGGTGGCGCTCCAAACACTAGTCCGATGTTGGCAAGTCGGTAAACATGTTCAAATCCTGCACGTCTCGTGTAATTCTCTCCTTTCACTTTATTCAGATTGACGAACATGGAATCATTAATCACGACAATAAAGGCATTTTTCTTAAGAAAAGAATTCAAGGCATTATTCATCGTTTGAACATTGTAACCCTGCATGTCACCATCGTTCGTTTGAGAAGCCCTAATCTTAGCTGTTCCCATTGAGTCCAAAGATACCCAACGGTCATTTTTAAAGTCATCGTAACTTTTGTAATAAACAGCGGATCTTCCCTTTGATATAGTGGTAGTTCCATTGGCTGTCCTTTCTTCCAACTGACTTTTTTCTATTTTACGCAAATCTTTCTTAGAAAGTTTCTTTCTTTTTTCCTTTTGAGCCTTGGCCACCCTGTTAACCTCCGGGCGACTCCACCCTTCGGGAAGTTGCACTTTCATCGTGTCCACCAGCTCGTCTTGGGCACAAACTACGACAGGCAGCACAAGGAAGATTACACAGAGAGAGAACTGCAGAAAACCTCTTTTCATATTCATCCTTTTATTGTCTAATATTTCTATGGGCAGCCAAAGGTAGCAATTATTCTGATAAGAAGCAGCCGATTGTTTACATTCTTAACTTTTATTAATTCGTCGAAAAGGCAACGATTACAATAATTGTGCTAACTTTGTAGTCAAATCGAGTTTTCGACTACCAAAAGACAAGAATTTACAAACAAACTACTGAATAAACATGAATCTAAGAAAAACTTTAACTCTGCTGTCACTGGCCGCCATCCTGATTGGATTGCCCATCACTGCAGCAGCATCCCCAAAGACGGGGAAGACTACAACTCAAAAACCCGGAACATTCACCGTCGGCAAGGGTACGTTCCTACTCAACGGAGAGCCCTTCATCGTGAAAGCTGCCGAAGTTCACTATCCACGCATTCCCCGACCCTACTGGGAGCACCGCATCCAGATGTGCAAGGCGCTGGGTATGAATGCCGTGTGCATCTACATCTTTTGGAACATCCACGAGCAGCGTGAAGGCCAGTTTGACTTCACCGGCCAGAACGACGTGGCCGAGTTCTGCCGCCTGGCGCAGAAGAACGGCATGTACGTCATCGTGCGCCCCGGACCATACGTTTGTGCCGAATGGGAAATGGGCGGACTGCCCTGGTGGCTGCTCAAGAAAAAGAACATCCGACTTAGAGAGCGTGACCCCTACTTCATGGAGCGCGTGAAGATTTTCGAGGAGAAGGTGGGCGAGCAGCTGAAGCCCCTGACCATCCAGAATGGCGGGCCCATCATCATGATCCAGGTGGAGAACGAGTACGGCTCCTACGGCGAGGATAAACCCTACGTCAGTGAGATTCGAGATTGTCTGCGCGGCATCTATGGCAAGGAGCTGGCACTCTTCCAGTGCGACTGGAGCAGCAACTTCGAGAAAAACGGACTCGACGACCTTACCTGGACCATGAACTTCGGAACCGGTGCCAACATCGACAACCAGTTCCGCCGCCTCGGCGAACTGCGCCCCGATGCCCCGAAGATGTGCTCAGAGTTCTGGAGCGGCTGGTTCGACAAGTGGGGCGCCCGCCACGAGACGCGCCCCGCTAAGGATATGGTGGAGGGCATGGACGAGATGCTTTCAAAAGGCATCAGCTTCTCGCTCTACATGACCCACGGAGGTACTTCCTTCGGCCACTGGGCCGGCGCCAACTCTCCCGGCTTCGCCCCCGACGTGACCAGCTACGACTACGATGCACCTATCAACGAATACGGACTGGCCACGCCCAAGTTCTGGGAACTGCGCAAGATGATGGAAAAGTATGATGAAAGAGGTTTCCCCCTAACGGGGGGACGGAAGGGGGGCCTGCCCGCCGTGCCCAAGGCCCCGATGCCCATCATCACCGTGCCTAAGTTCGAGCTGACGGAGTTCGCACCAATGATGACAGCCCTTACAAAGCCCGTCAACGGCACACCGAAGACCTTTGAGGAGATGGACATGGGTTGGGGCACGATGATGTACTCCACCCGACTGCCCGAGATTACTTCGCAGAGCGTGCTCACAGGAGAGTTCCACGACTTCGCCCAGGTGTTCATCGATAAGAAATACATTGGCAAGATTGACCGTGTGAAGAACGAGAAGTCGCTTACCATCCCTGCCGTGAAGAAAGGCGCCGAACTGATTATCATCGTCGAGGGCATGGGGCGCATCAACTTCGGCCGTGCCATCAAGGACTTCAAAGGTATCGTTGGCAACGTCACGCTGACCACTGAGACCGACGATGTGGAGATGGTGCTGACACCAAAGAACTGGATGAATGTAGCCATTCCCGATGACTACGAGACGGCTGTCAAGGCACTTGATATGGTGAAAGGCGTCAACGACCAGGTAGCTGCAGGCAAGCTGAAAGGGAGCGTTCCAGCACTTGCCTTCACACAGGGCTATGAGGGGTCGAAGAAGCTCAGCGACATTATGAAGCCTGGCTACCACCGCGGCTACTTTACGCTGAAGAAGGTGGGCGACACCTTCCTGAACTTCGAAACGTGGGGCAAGGGCCAGGTCTATGTGAACGGCCACGCCATGGGCCGCATCTGGTCGATAGGTCCGCAGCAGACGCTCTATGTGCCCGGTTGCTGGCTAAAGAAGGGCAAGAACGAAATCATCGTCCTCGACGTCGTCGGCCCGAAGGAGGCCGTGGTCTGGGGTCAGGATAAGCCCGAGCTCAACAAGCTCCAGTTAGAGAAGAGCAACAAGCACAACAACATCGGCGACAAGCCCGACCTCAACTCCATGACACCCGCCATCGCCAGCATGTTCAAGGCCGGCAACGGTTGGCAGACCATCAAGTTCAATGCGCTTGCAAAGGGCCGCTACCTCGCCATCGAATGCCTCAATACCCAGAAGGACGGCGACCGCGCGGCTATTGCCGAGCTCTACCTGCAAGGCCAGGACGGCAAGCGCATCTCTCGCGAGCCTTGGACCACCAAGTATGCCAACAGCGAGGAAGAGAACGGTAACCACACAGGCGACAAGGTATATGATCTGCAAGAATCGACTTATTGGCAGACTGAGAAAAGCGCCGTAGCTCCCCATTTACTGGTTATAGACCTCGGCAGCGAACAGACAATCTCTGCACTCGAGTATCTGCCTCGGGCAGAGCAGGGTGCTCCGGGCAGCGTGAAGAACTTCAGAATCTTCATTTACTAATCAGACAGTGTTGAGAAGATTTCTCATACAAATAGTCACCCTCTTGACCGTCGTGGTGGAATCACAGTCCATCACGGCGGCAACTGTTCCCGACACGACAGAAGTCTGCGTGTCAGCCCGCATCATCGATGCTGCGACGGGCGAGGCACTTCCCTTCGCCTCCATATATATTAATAAGGAGAAAAACACCATCAGCAACGCCGTAGGCGAGTTCACTCTCATGGCATCGCCTGCCGATGAGGTACGCATCAGCTATGTGGGATTCCACACAAAGACTTTTCATGCCGACCGACTGCCAAAGGTTGTCAAGCTCACCTCCGACGGTCAGCAGCTCAACGAGGTAGTGGTCTATAGCGCCGACCACATCATCAGTCAAGTCTATAAGCGCTGTCTGAAGAGTTGGAAGAAGCACCGCAAGGATATGGCAAACATATTCTACCGACAGATTACCTACACTGACAGCCAGTGCACGACCTACCTTGAGTCGTTTCTGGCCAGCAGAACCGCCTTCTCACTTCGCAGCATGCAGCTTCTCACCGGCCGCTTTGTAGCCGTTGCCAGTTCGCTGACCACCAATCCCACCAATTTCTACACCTTTGCTCAGATTGAGCCCTTCAGCACAAAGAAGAGCTTCACTTTCAATGATCTCATACCGCCCCTAAGTCCCAACTACCTCAACTATTTCGTGGTGGAGATGGAAACCATCCACAACAACGGCCGTCGCATGTATGTCATCTATTTCTATCCACGTAATGACTACTACTGGACGGTAAACAGCCGCCTCTATGTGGATGCCGAGACTTTCGACATTCTAAAGTTTGAGGGTGAGACGTGGAACAACAAAGTGGTGCACAGCAATAAAAAAAAGCACGACATCTGTCCTGTGGAACACACTTTCATGGTCACCTACCAGCTGGACAATGGTTTCTCGGAAATTCAGAGTGTGAGCTACGGCACACGCTACCACCATAATGACCACACCTATGAGACCACAGGGGTCATGTTCAACGTGGGTGACCGCTATGTACAGCGGCAAGATACCAAGTTACAACTTCCTGCCAAAGGCACTCACGGCACACTGTCCGACGCCATGAAGAGGGCTTTCAGCGGACTCTCCTTTGATGGTAACCTGTTGCAGGAAATTCAGCAAAAAGGTATCGATAAGACGTTTTGGAAGGAAAACGAGATTGTGAAGCGTACACCTATCGAACAGAAGGCTGTCGAGATCTTTGAGCACGACAATCTGTTCGGATTGTTCTAAGTGAATGAATGTTTTACCTTCTTGTTGCTCCCTGGCCTCCCTGGCGCAAGAATTCATCGCCCAGGGTAAGAGGCATACACCTCACCGACTGCTGTCCACCCGACTCCCTGCTGTCGGCAAAATGTCCACGCAGCCGATAGCGCAATCCATCATATTCAAAGTCGCAGGTAAAGGTGAAAGCCAACCTTGGCATCTGTTCTTGTTGCATGTTTACATTCCGACAATCCACAGTTTTGCGTTTTCCGGAACGACGGTTCACCACATGGGCACCGGTCACCAGGCAGTCCTTTCCCACCACCGTTCGCAGCGACACCATACAGGAGTCGTTCATTCGTGCTTGCCAGTAGATGGTCTGACCGATGTGACCTACGGTCTGTGCCTGTCCGCTGCCCGTCCACATGACAAGCAGCAAGAGAAGCATCCCAAGAGCTACATTTCTCATGGCTCCACCTCCTTTGTAACAAATCCTTTACCCGACAGGCCCTCAGCACTGACATGAAGAGATCGCGAAAAGCCATTGTTCCAGAACACAATCTTTGCCCTACCCTGTCGGTCGGTAAAGAGGTTCGGGTTCCAGTAGAGCGTGCGCCTATAGTCACCCGCTTCAGGCAGTGGCTGTTTACTGTAGTCCACCCGGTAGAATTCGTCCGGTTCGCTCAGTCCCTGAAAGTTGATGCGATAACCATAGAAGTCGGGTTCAGGCAAGCCGGCAGGATAGAGAGAGTCGGTTTTAAAGCTGATGATGGATGTCAGCGGATGGTCGTTGCTGCGCTGTTTCTCACGGTCGTAGTGGAAAAGCAGTTCCCGATAGTTTCCTTCTTGGTGGATGAGAGAGCGGTCGTTGGCATCGGCATAGAGGTATAGCTTGCTGAAGTTCACGTCGGGCGGAAAGAAATACATCTTGGCCGGCAGATTCTCGCCGGTGCCGTAGCGGTCCGGACTGACATATACCGGTTCGAAGCCATCATCCGTCACATTGACAAAGGTTTTGTTCATGCCATCAAGACCAAGTAGCATGAGAAGTTTGTAGTAGTTGTAGAACGACCAGTAGGCCTGATCAAACTTATAGTCCTTGTAAGTGCGCAAACGGTTGAACACCTTCATGGAGTTTACCTTTCGGGCCTGTTCGGTCACGGTCGCTCCCTTCGTACTGTCGTTAGGCTGATGCTGCAGCTGGTAGCGTTCCATGTCAGCAAAATAGTTGTCATCGGCAAAATTGTCCTGTCGCAGTTCGTCGCGCTCTGCCCCCGGATGCCACCAGCCACCCAGTTGTGCATCCTGTCCCACCAGTCGGAAGTCGTCATCGTGGTGTTCATAGAGATTGGTATTAAAATGGAAATCATTGATGGAACCGAAGATATTAGACAGATAGGTCATCATTTCCCTGACATCCAACACCGCCACCGGCCTGACATCATGGAAGTTGTTCCATCGTCTGTGGCCCGTCTTCACCACCTGACTCAGTCGGTAGCTCTGCGATGACGGGTCATAGTAGCGCAGGTCAGTGGTCGGCTTAGCTGTCGCCATGAAGTCTCGGCGGAAAATGTTCATATCCACCGGTTCGTTGAGTGCCTGCGTCTCATAGTAGTCGTAGTTGCGCGGAACAGGAGAATAGGGATTCAGCGGGATGACATGCTTATTCAGCAGGAACATAGGTCTCTTGTTTTTGAACACCGAGAAGTTATGTCCCGCAACTCCGGCCTTCAGATGTCCTATCTTTCTGGCACTCTGCTTGTTCAGCGTGAGCGACAGGCGCGAGTTGCCAAAGAACGGGTTGAGATTGAACATGAAGAAGCCCAGCGAGTCGGTTCTTACCTCTGCACTTGTCACATCCGCACAAGGTACCTGCAACTCTCCGTACACCCAGAGGGGCTCTGAGGGTTTCTTCCAGAAGACATAGCGATAGTCACCATGGTCATCAACCACCCTCCCGCGGAAATTCAGACCACGTTCGATAGCCATGAGCGGTTGGAAAGGCTCCGGCTTCATCATACGTTCGAAGTCATAGCGTGTCCAGCCCTGCACCATCATCAGCAGGTCCAGAGCCTGTCGGTGCTCATGGTCGTCGGCTTCGAAATAATATTCAGGATGTGGAATGAAGCCTTTCAGTTCACTGCCCAACAACAGATAGCTCAGCATGGTGTCATCAGCATAGGTCGTATCGCGATACAGTCCGTCGGTGACAGCCACCGACAGGCGTCCAGCCGTTTCTACCGGCTGGCCATCTACATCAACCAGCCGACAGTCCAACTCCACCTTTCCGTAGGGCACCAGTCCGGCCGTGTCAGTCGGCATACCCACCTGCAGGTGCAGACCATCCATGTCGTGACGGTTAACAAAGACTTCTCGCTGGGCCACCACCTTACCTTCTTCGGTGAAAAGGGTAAAAATGTTCACTCCCGTCTGCAGCGACTCTTTGTCGATGACGACGTCGGCACGCATGTTTGCTGACAGGTCGAGCACATCATAGTATAGAGTGGTGCCACGCGAGGTAACACTCAGTCCAAGCTGTTGTCCGGGGGTCTGTTCGTTGCGGGCCACCGTAGCATGTAGCGACCCGTTGGAAGAAAACACGTTGAGCACATATCCTCTCCGATGAGACCGCGGTAATTGAAAGCTATAGTTGTGTCCTTCATAGTTTACCAACAGCTTCAGGGAGCGGGGAGAGTCATCCTGGTTTTCATCAGCTTCATCGGCAGTAAAGCTGAAAAGCCCTCGTCCAGCATGTGCCGTGCGAAAAGTTCCTACGGTACGGCCATCGCGCTGCAGCCGACCTTCGATATTCAGGGTTCGTCCTTCAGTGGTGGATGCCTGGAAGGCAATGCGCGTGGGCACACCTCTCACCAGATTTCCTCCCTCGGGATAGAAAGTCATCTGAAGGCGGTCCTTGGGTTTCTCGGTCAGCGAGGCCGTAGCCTTGGCCAGCCGGGGCATGCGACGCTGGTCGTAGCGGCCGCTATCAACATGTTCATAGACAGGGAAGACGCGACTGAAGATGCCGGCGTTGCCTCGCAGATAGTGTTGGAAACGGTCGCCATAGAACTCTTTCGACAGAATGCCGGTCAGCCGGTCCCAGCCATGGCCGTTGCCGGGGGTAAAGTTCAGCATCCACGCCGTATAGGCTCTTACCTCATAGAAACCGGCATTCAACGTATCTTTCAGCATAAACGAGCCACTGGCCTGTCCGTCTCTGACCATCAGCTTCTGGGTTTCCACAGGCAGTCCGATGGGATTTAGCAATTCCACATAGAGGATGCGGCTCAGCGGTGACGGGGCGAGGGTGGAGCCTTCCATGACATACGCTTTATACCAGATGTGCTCACCTTTATAATAAGAGGTGTTATCGAAATGCAGATAGACCCGTTCCTGCGGGTTCACCCTGCCGAAGTTCTCAAAGTTCTCTTGCAGCTGGTTGAGCAGCGAGTCGGTCTGTGCTGCAGCATGAGGCTGCCACACAAACAGCGACAGGAGGTTAAGAAGTAACAGTTTCATCGTCTTCATCGTTTTTCACTCCATTTGGTTTGACGGTGCAAAGATAGAACCTTACATTTGCTTTTGCAAGGATTCACACTTCACAAAAACTTCACTTTTTTCATCGGCATGTTCCAAAAGACTCAGAAGGCCAGGACGAAACGGGTCAGCTCGTCGGCAGAGCCTTCACGGTTAAAGAGCTTTGTGTAAAGGCGCTTGCGGGCATTGGTGGAGGCCTGCTGGGTACGGTGAAAGATGTTCGACACTTCTACATTGGTGAATTCCAGTTTTAGTAACATGCACAGATGCAGGTCGTTGGTCTTTAGCCGGGGACAGAATGTCAGTAGGCGCATCACAAAGTTGTCGCCATAGTCGTTCAGGAACTTTTCCAACTCCTCCCACAACTCATTTTCGGCCATTCCACCGACAGTTCCGTTTCCCATCATGGTCAGCCTGCGACAGAGTTCGGTCTGGCGGAAGGCGGCCAACAACCGTTCATGTCTTTCCTGTCTGGTGCGCACGGTCAGCAGACGCTGTTCTTCCTGCTCACGTCTGATGATGAGCAACTGTTCCTGCAGGCGGTCATTATCTTGGCTGGCCTGCTCAATCTGTTTGGAGAGCTCCGTCACGTGCGCTTCTGCTGTTTCCATATATTCCGTGCTGCGACGGCGCATCAGTTCACGGGCTTGGCGGTAGCGCTCGGCCTGCACACGCAGCTTTCTCACACGACGGTGATAGCCCCAAGCCGTCAGCGCCACCACCGTCACGGCAACGACTATTGTCAGCACCCACCGCCAACGCAGGAGATGGTTCTCTCGCTTAACGAGAAGTTGGTCGGTGAGCGATGCCACCATGCTGCGCTGTTCCTTCATCGTATGGCTATTCAGACTGTCCATCACTGCGACGGTCTCCATGGCATTCAGCCACGCTTCTTCATAATGTTCGTCGTGGGCATCCTGCTGTGAGAGCAACATGGCTGCCGAGGCATGAGTCTTCAGGTTGTCACTGGCAAGGGCTCGCTGCAGGCAGATACGAGCGGAGTCTTCTTGTCCCACGGCTTGATAGACGCGTCCTAACGACAGCCACATCGGGCCACGGTCGGACACCTCTGTCCCAACCTGACTATTGGCACGCTGCAACAGGCGTCCCAACAGGTGACGGGCGGTCTTACCATCACCCACCCGCAGGGACAGCAAGATATGTTCTGGAGAAATTTCATCAGAGAGTTCTACATGGTTGGAAGCACAAATCAATTCCTCGGCACGACTCATACAATTGACAGCAGCGCCGACCATCTCCTCGTCCTGTTGCAGGCAACGAGCCATATCGCGCAGGGCAAAAATCATGGTCACGGTGTCGCGTTTGGGCGTCGCCATGTCCAACGTGCGGCGAAACCACTCCAAGGCCTTGGCATTGTCACCATCTGCCAGAAGGAGGTTACCGATATGGCTATAGGCCAGTAGGGCAAACTCGCCCTGAGGATCTCCCTCTGCAGCAGCCTTCTGGTAGGAGCGCAGGGCACGGCCCTTCTGTCCGAGGTCGCTATAGACACGTCCCATCACATAGTGAGCCTTCTGTCGCTCGTCGTCAGTGCCATAAGCCTCAGCCCACTCCACGGCTTTCTCCATGGGTAAGGCGGAGACATGCTGCTGAAAGGCGCGGTCGGCTACCAGCGTCTCTTCGACGGTCTGCATCATTGCCTCCCTTCGGTCGTCGCAGGCTGTCAACAGTAACAACGACAAGAAAGCACTTACAATCATTCTTGTTTTCATCAATGCAAACATACAACTTATTCCAGACACCACCAAATTTGCAAGCAGGAAAAAGCAAACGACAACAGTGTTTTATAGTTAAAGAGGATGTGCCTCGTATTCATAATAAACCCCGAAAGTTTTTTGTCTAACTTTCGGGGTTCACTTCAAATAGGCACATCCTCTTTATACAAAAAACGTGGTGGAAGATGTTATTCATCCCATACCGAATGGGGAGTCACCAAGCCCATACGGGCATCAGGGTCTTTCTCACCATCCACGTCAACACCGCCGTAATAGACATCATTCACAGGACTGCCTTCCGCACCCATCACATTTGACGTGGTGAGCAGGCAAAGAATCTCTTCCTCTTTAAACCTGCATGAGGGGACTGTATATTTCTTTTTCATTGTTTCGTAGTTTTGTTGTTTACTTTATCACGATCTTGAGCTAAAGCTCGAGCTCGTTCCCGTTCGGAAGAACTCAAGCAAGCTTGGTTCTTCTCTCACTTAATCACGACCTTTTTACCTGATAGTATGTATAGTCCACGCTTCGGGTTCTTCACCCTTC
>Ga0247611_10006431_pt1 | contig 15081 bp, 7 predicted proteins | sample 177DNAGHGhighgp2_FD_192422 | JGI IMG/M metagenome (GOLD analysis project Ga0247611, IMG submission 192422) | Sheep rumen microbial communities from Palmerston North, Manawatu-Wanganui, New Zealand - 1770 DNA GHGhigh gp2 | ecosystem: Host-associated > Mammals > Digestive system > Stomach > Rumen ...
CTGATTTTTTTAAATAATATTTTGGATATTATTGGATTAAATCTTCATCTATATATTTGCTCAATATTTTTTTAACTTTTTTGATATCTTCATCTCATGCTGCAGGTACTCATTTTAATGGATACTTTCGTCAAAGTTCTTTTCGCTTTGAAATTGCCATAGTGTGGTATTTTAATAGATTTATTCTTTGAAAATTCTTGAGAGATTGGATAAATTCTCATACTTTTTTGATGTCTACTTCATTATCAGTTAATCAAGGTACTACCACGTATCTAATCCGATAATTCATTCATTGTTCGTCTATGTAACGAATAAAATCAAGTGAATTCATATTAGATGTTCACGTAACTTTTTCGTGTAGTTGTGGAGTAATTCATTTGATATCTGGAAGTATGTGATCTGTATATTTTAGAGCTTCTTTTACATCATCATTTAATAAAAATCCGTTGGTATCTAGGCATGTATGAAATCAATTTTCTTTTAATAATTTTAAAACTGGAATTAGTTCTTTGATTTGTAAAAGACATTCTCATCATGAAAATGTAACTCATCCATCTTTTATGTATTCTCTTTCTTTGTAGACAAGTTTTAGTATTTTTTCTTTTGAGATATACTTATTCTTGTCTGTGGAAATTGTGTCTGGATTTTGACAATATAGACAGCGAAATGGACAACCTTGTAGAAAAAATACCATTCTGATTCATGGTCAATCTTGAGTTGAGAATGTTTCATAAGAATGGTAATTTAACATATTTAGTCTAAGTTTACATTATGATAAACATGGTCTACATCATCATTGTCATTTAAGTTATCTAGTAGGTGAGTGAATACTTCCAAATCATGACCTTCAAGACTAACTGTATTATCTGCGAAGTAGTGTAAATCTGCTTCTGTAATATGATATCATAATTCTTCGATTTGTTTTCTAACTGTAAGGAAATCAGTTTTTGTAGTATATACTTCAGCTACTCAATCTTCTACAGTTACATCTGTAATGGCTAAATCCATCATTGCCATTTCAACTTCTTCATCATTGAATGGAGTAACTTTTTCTAATTGTCTTCATTTATCTTCATATTTTTCAGATATTCAATCGATTACAATTAAACCTTTTTCTTGGAACTGCCATGCAACAGCTCACATTTCAGCCATAGCTCATCATCATTTAGTCAGAATTGTTTTAATATCTGAGCTAGTTCTATTAGTATTTGATGTAATAGTTTTAATTAGAAATGCTGAACCATTTGGTCCATATCATTCATATATCATTTCTTTCATATCTTCTCATTCGAGTTGTCCTGATCATTTTAATATAGCTCTATCAATAACGTCTCTTGGTAGTCAATTGTATCTAGCTTTTTCCAAAACCATTTCTAGTTGTGGATTCATTTTTGGATCTGCTCCATTTTTAGCTGCCATTTGAATCTTTTTTCCAATGATTGAATAGATTCTAGATTTTGCGGCATCTCCACTTGCTTTACGAGCAGCGATGCTATGTCGTCTTCACATAATATATATTAAGAAAAATAAAAAATCTGAATGTAGTTTATTTTTTTGATATTTAATTACTAGAGAAAATTTGTTATTCTGTATTAAATTCTTTAACTTGCATTTTTATTTCCAATACATATAATTGACCTTAGACAATTTTTTATTATTTTAGTGTTGTTGAATAATGAAAGCAGCTCTCGTCATTATTATGGTAATACTTTGATGTGTGTTTATGGCATCTGTTTTGATGATGTCTCCAAAAGGATGAATTTGACTTTGAATAGGAGGATTCTCTGCATGATGAAATGAATATGGAAGTAAGAAATCAATTGAATGAAAATTAAAAGTTGTAGCAATGGTTGCATGAATTTTGTTTGTTGGTGTTTGTGCGTTTATGCCATTTGTTGATTAATTTTACCTTTTTGAGGATTGATATGCGATATACACCATACGAGGTAAGTGTATGGAAAAGAGTTTGAAAATATCTTTTGCGAGTTATATTTCTTTTGTGGATAATAGTCAGCTTTATTTTTTGATATTTTTATTTGTTGGCTACCTGATCACAAGAGGAGAAGAAATGATGAACTTTTGTTGAGTGAATTTTTGATGAAGTATCTTACTTGCCTTATTTGAAGAATGATGATCAGAGTGTGTTTTATCAGAAATTTCTTTTTCAGTCTTGTTTAGATTTGTATAATTTGGATATCATTGCTACTGAAGAGTGATGAAAATATGCTGAAGGTTTATGTAAGGTTTATACAGATGATACTCAGAATTTTGTATTAAAAATTATAGATGATAATGTTGTATGGTCTGATTGAAAGCCTGTTACTATAGAGGATATCTTTTTTACGTATGATGAAATTATTCGTAAAAATCGTCGAGATGTTCAGTATTTGAATACTTGGAACTCTGTAACTGTGTCATTGGAGGATGGTAAAGTGAATGTATCGTTTCCTACAATTAGTGAAGATAATTTTAATTTTTTCACGAATGCTATCTTACCAAAACATATAGTTGAGTCTATGGATTTGGATACTTATAAAAATTATTTTTCTTTGGCACCTATAACTAATGGGTGTGCTAGAATTATGCCTCAAACAAAAGACGTGAATAGCTTGATTTTTGATTTGAATGATTGTAATGATACAAATTTTGCTTATTATCAAATAAAGAATTATGATAGTTTTGAAGATTTTGAAAATTTTTTAAGGTGAAAAAATCAGAAAGCTATTGTTGATGCTTATACGTCGATATATAGTTTAGAATGATTTACAGGTCAGAATGTTTTAACTTCTAAATTGTTATGAGTTTTCTTTAATACCGATTCATGAAAGGCTAATGTAAGATTGAGGAGAAGTTTATGATGATTAATATATCATAATTTTTTCACTTGAAATTATGAGAACTACGTTAAAGAGTATGATTGAGAATTCTTGAATTATTATGTTTCTGCATGAGAAAATGTTTCAGAATTGTTAAGTCGTTTAACTTTATCTGATGATGATTCTGTAGATACAAATGATTTAAGAGATTCGTGAGCACAAGAACTTCCAGCAAGTATGTCTATAAATTGAGTTGATAGAAAGTTTGTCTTTTTTATGCAAAAACCAGAAGATTCTAGAGATTTGGAAATTAAATTCAGTAATGAGTTTTCTGATATAAAAGTGAAGGCTTCTAATGATTGATCGGTTCGAAGTCCAAAGAATTATAAGACGAAGGATAAAAAGATTGTGTATAAATTGGTTAATTGAGGAAATTTAAAAGTTTGAGTGAATAATTTTACAGTTTCATGATTTATAAAGAATAAAACTTATACAATTGCTAGTATTGATGTGTATGTATTTGATAAATTATCAACTTCAAAATCTGAAGATAATCAGTGGAAATTGAGTGTTTTGTATTATAATGATCAGGCTTCTACTTTTGCGATTCAACAGATGAGAGATATATTCAAAAATGCATGAATATTGGATAATTTTATTTTTGAACCTGTTTATAATGTTGAGGAGTTAGAATGAAAACTTCTTATGTGAACATATGATATTTATGTTTGAACAATTGATCCAGGAACTAGAAAAGATATTTTGCCATTATTTGGAACCGAGGATCCTCTTTTGAATCCATCTAGATATAGAAACCCAATATTGAATTCGCTGATTAACCAGTATTATAAGACTCGTGATGAAAATGTAAAATCACAGATAAATGTTTTGTTGGCACAAGATATGCCTGTGATTTTTATCTGAAATACTTATGAACCTATTCAAATACAGGAAAAAATAAAAAAATCAGTATTTCCTGATACAGACGAAGAGAAAAAAGAGGTTTATGCTTATAAATGGAGATATGATATTTATTCTCATTATTCTATAGTTCATTCAGTTCGTTTGAATAGTAAGAACGCTTTGAATACTGAGAATTTTGAGACATATTTGGTCTCTAGTTTATTCCCAAATAATGAGGTAGATTTAAGTTCGGTTGATGTTAACTTTGATTTGTTTGATAAAAAAGAGGAAAAGGAGTCAGGGGATAGGATTCCTTATTATATGTTTGATTTTGTATCTTTGTTAAATAGATAATAATTTATTTGATGGTTTCTTGATTGTAATGTTTGATGCAATATGATTAGATCAGATTATTTATTATGTATTTTTAGCAATAATTTTGTTGGTTTCTATTTGATTGCATGAATATGCTCATGCACGAATGTCCTATAGACTTTGAGATCCTACTCCAGTTCTTCAATGAAGATTGAGTCCAAATCCATTGAAACATATAGATATAATTTGATTTGTTTGTGTTTTTTTGATTTGATTCTGATGGTGAAAACCAGTCCAAATAAATCCTATATATTATAAAAATCCTGTTAGAGATGAAACTCTTACAGCTTTTGCTTGACCGATTATGAATTTGATATTAGCGTTTTTCTGAATGCTGATTATGATGGTTTATTGAAAAGTAATTTGAATATGAATTCAAGATTTATTATTGGTTAATGGTGATTTTGTTGTGTTATTTTGGCAGATGTTTATAATCATGAATATATGATTAGCTGTATTTAATATGATACCTTTACCTCCGTTAGATGGATATCGTTTGATAAAAGTCTTTTGGAAAAAATGAGCACAATGGATGGAGAAGAATGTTGTGTGGATTTCTACAATTTTAATTATATTAATAATCTCAGGTTCTCCAATAATCTCTACGTATATTTCAACAGTTACTGATGTAATATATAGATTGTTTTTTATGTTGTTTAGTATGATTTTCTATTAGTTTCTGTCAAAGAATCAGTCTATTTCTTTTTTTTCTATTCTGACGAAAAATGGTCTTCCATGTTGGCAAACGAACATTCATGGAATTTTCTCAAATCAATTTTTTACTAGTTCTTCCATTTGTGGAATTGAAAGTTTATTTCATGCTTTTATTGATGTTTTGCATGCTTTAGTTGCATAAACTCAATCCATTAAATGGTCAAATGTGATTTTGTCTAGATACAGTACGTGATTGAATAATGTCATTAAATCTACAGGATTTGTGACAAATATTTTTGGTATGGCATATATTACTACAACATTTTCTCATAGCATAGAAATATCAAATCAAAGTTGATTTAATTCTTCTATTTTTTCTGATAAATTTGGTACGTTTGTTATCTCATATTTTAGTGGTTGTAGTAGGGGTTCTGGGTTTAAGTTTTGTTCTTTCTTCATAGTTTCAAATGCAATTCTTTCTGCTAATGCGTGTTGATCTATATAATATAGAGCATCTTGTGATTCTATTGCAATATAACTATTTCGTAGTTGTCATATAATTTTGTATTCTCAGATTTCTTCGTTGAAAAATCTATTAGATTCAGCTCATTCGCTAGATATACTATTTAATCAGAATAAAGATTGAGATGAATTGTTTGTAATATTTGTAGTTTGAATTGCTTCGTCAAAAAGTTTTACTTGTTCTGAAGTAGGAGAGTTTGTTTGTTGATTTTCTCAGAAGTCTGATACGATTTGATCTAAAACTTCTGAGTTTTGTTTACTTACTCAATTATTTTGGTTGTAATAAAAATTTTGTTTTGAATTATTGAAGCTATAATGTTGTGATTGATGAGAGATTTTGTTTTGTCATAGAGTTTCAGAAATTGTATTGTAAACTAGTTGAAAAATTGCTTGGCTGTCTGCAAATTTTACTTGAAGTTTGCTTGGATGTACGTTTACATCTACAATTTTTGGATCTACATCTAGCATTAAAATGGCAAATGGATATTCTCATGGTGTGATTTGTCTAGAATAAGCATCCATTAAAGCTTTCTTAATAATCTTGTCTTGAATAGGTCTTCAGTTGACATAAATTTTAATATTTTCTGCTGATCAGAAGCGTAAACTTGGATCAGATACTACTCCGTATAAGTGGACAAAATCTGTCTTGGTGTCAAACTCTTTCAAATTCTTTTTTCGGTCTTGTTTGAATAAATCTGTAATTCTTCAGATTAAATCTGTAGGTTTTAAATCGAAGATTATACGATTGTTCTTTTTTAGTGTTAAATATTTGTCTACATGTCGAAGCGCCACATTTACGAAATAAGTATAACAGTAGAAATATTCTGTTTGAGCTGATTTTAAAAACTTTTGTCTAGCTGGTACGTTGAAAAATAAATCCTCAACTTCTACAATTGTTCAGTGATCAAATCATACAGCTTGGTGACTTGTAATTATATCTCATCATTTCTTTTGTAATTTAGTTCAGATTTGTGAATATTTAGTTTTTGTAATTACTGTAATTTTACTAACTTCTGAAATACTTGCTAAAGCTTCACCACGGAATCCATAACTAGAAATATTATACAAGTCTTCATCAGTTTGGATTTTGGATGTGGCATATCTTTCAAGTAATAAATCCATGTCTGAAAGCTCGATTCCTGTTCAGTCATCTTGTACGGATAGAAATGATTTTCATCAATCATTTATTGTGATTTCTATGTGTTGAGCTCAAGCATCAATGGAGTTTTCTACTAATTCTTTCAAAATACTTGAAGGACGTTCAACTATTTCTCAGGCTTTTAATCTATTAATTACGTAATCTGGTAGTTTATGTATAGCCATTTCAAGTTTTTATGATTAAAATTATGGGTTGAATTATATTAGAACTTAATATAAAATCAATCGAAAAAATATTTATATTTTTGGTAGACATTTTGAAAGATGGAGTGGTTAAAAACCACTCCATCTAGTTTATTTCTTGGGTTCTTTTGTGGCCCAGTAGTTACGTGCAAGTTCTTCAGCTTCAATGATTTCCTTGGGGACTTCCTCAAACCAGTATACTTCACATGTATACGGTTGGAGTTGTTCTGGATTTGTCTTTTCGTTTACTTCAAGCCAGACTTTGTACTTGACGTCATTTTTAATCGTGGCTTCATTGATGTCACAATTAAATTGCCACTTAGTGATGTTGTCTGTGTGCATCTCTGCTCCAATGTGTGTGCCGATGCAATAACTTTTTAGCTTATTCATAATGATTTTTATTTAAATTTTGTTAGACATAGTGTTTGCTGATTTTTGATACATAAAAATATATAAAAGTCAAGTTAAAATACTATAGATTTTTATGAATTAATTTATGTATTTTTTATAAAAATTTTTATTAAATATAATCGTATAATTTTTTTTAAAAAAAGCAAATGAAATGCTTGTAGAAATCTGATTTTTCTTTGCATTTTTATATGTGAAATTTATCATCATTTAAGTGAGTTTTTTTTTATAAATTTTATTATTTGCTATGCAATTAAAGTTTAAGAGAATTTGTCTTTTGAGTACGATTATTATTTATTGTGCTTCGTTTTTAATTGAGAGTAATTTTGCACTTTTTGAAGTGTGGGCTCAAGAAAAAAATACTCCACGTGTAAATATTGTTGCAGTTTTGGTGGATGATAAGATTTATAATTGAATTTCTTGATGATTATCTTGGTATACGTCTTCTTATATTCAGAATGAATTGGCTGATACTAAGGCTTTGGTGATTCCATTGGATTTAACAAATATTCATGCATATGATATTTATCGTATGATGGAAAATATTTATTTTGATGGTCTTAAGAATGTAAATTCTCAATTGATTTGATTGATTATGTTTGGTGATATTCCTTTACCGGTTGCTAATCAGGAATGATATATTTTCCCTACAGTTTATCCTTATGTTGATTTTGAAAATCAGAAATATGTTTGGGATCCAGAATCTAATTATTTTGTTCCAAATAATAATCCTTTATGACAAGCTGAAATTTGGCATGGATTGATTAATTATTGAACTGATATTTGAGCATATAATGATTTTTTCTCAAAAATTCAGAAATATAAAGCTGATCCTGATGAGTTTATCTGAAATAGTATGTGGTATGATGATTTTATTGCACAGAAGAAAGAGTTCATTGATGAATTCTATCCTTTCTATAGAAATAGAATTATGTTTGCTGAGGATCTTTGATATCAGAGACATTCTCCTTTAATGAAGAAAATGTTTAGATGAGAAGAAGCTGAAACAGCGGTAGATATAGTGACGGAGTTAGAAGAAGCTGGGGGTGTGGAATATGAGTGAAGGGAAGTCTTAGAACAAATGGTTGAAGATTGAGTTACGGATATGCATAGTACTAAGATGGTTCAACAAGAGATTGAGTCAAATTTTATTTCAGATTATAATGATCTTTTCTCAAAAGAAAGTGTATCTACCATGAGAGAGAACTCTTTTGCTTGATGAAGATGGATTAAAGAATATGTGATGAGCCAGAAAATATATAGGTTTAATTGGCTGAAAGATTATGATAGAAAAAATGAGAAAAGACTTATGGTTGATGTTGATGGTAGTGCTGCTAAGATGCAATTGAAGGATGATTTGTTACTTTGAAATGATGATTTGCAATGATTGATTGAAAATTTGAATGAGTTGATGGAAGATATGATTGATAAGAAGATAATGGATGAAAACTTATCTATGGATATAGTAGTTCCTTTAAGTTATAAAGAAGTTACAAAAAAATGGGTAGATGATAGGTGTTATTCTTTTGTAGATCGTTATGAAAATTATTATTTTTGAGATAATGCTCGTTTAATTGATAAAGCTGAAGATTTGAGTATCTATAGATGAACGTATAGAAATTTGTCAGATTTGACTTGAGTAACATATGATACTTTGTTAGAAGAAAGAAATCCAGCTAAAAGTGAGTATGATTCAACAAATTTGAGATTAAAATCTATTTGATGATCTTATGATATTTTTTCTAGTCAGGCTGAGTGAAATAGGTGATATACTATGCTTGGTGTGGAAAGAGATTTGGATATTTATGATGAAGAGAAGACTAGGGCAAAATCAGAATCTTTTAGATCTTTGACTAGCAGAGTAAGAAGGAGAATGTGGTTGAAATTTTGTGATGATGATTCTGATGATGAAGATGAAATGTGTGAGAAATTTACAGATTTTGCTAAGAGATGGCGGTGATGAGCGTCTACGATTAATTTGGTTGATGAAAGTATTTCAAAATGAAGATATGAATTGAAAGATTATTTGGCAACAGATTCTTGGAGACCAATTTTTTGAATGGATTGATTCCAATCTTTACAAACGTGAGATGATGAGTGAATAAACTGAATATGATGGCATGATTGAAAGTGAAAGTGACCACAGTGGGATGCTAATAGTTTTATGGCGTATATTAAATATTCTAGTCCTACTCAAAGGGAGTGATGGAGAAGAACTAGTTGGTTGTTAATTTCAAGGTGATATGAAATTTATGAAAATCATACTCCTGATGTTCATATACCTTTTTCTAGGATTAATTATTGGCAATTAAAACCTAGTATAATAGCTTCATGGAAATTTAAAAAGGATGCAAATTCAGATAAAATATTTTATATAGAGAAAAATGCTGCTAGTAGTGTAGCATGTTACTGAAAAAATAAACAATATGGATATAAAGTTATCAATTCTGTGGTTAAACATAAGAGTACGACGGAAGATCAGATAAATTGAATAGATCGTGATAAGTATTGAGAAAGTTGAACATTAGGTAAGTATTATCATGACATTAGGACTTCTTATGAGGATGTACAAGAAAATATTGATGATATATTGGAGGCTTTTCCAGAATTGGTTAGTGAAGTGAATTCTGGTGATGCATTTATTAGGCTTAAAATGAAAGATTTGGAAGCTGAAATGGAAAAGATGGAGCCTATTAATGAAGAGTTGTCAGGTTATAATAGTCAGCTAAGTGGATTACAACAAGATTTGGAAAACGCTAAAAGTTCGGATACAAAGGAAATAGAGAAATCTATAAAAGAAGTTGAAGGTAAAATGAAAAAATTAGATGAACAAAAAACTGAATATCAGGAGCAGTTGGATGAACTTAATGAACAGTTGAAAGATGCTACTGGAAATGAATATAGAAGTATTAAAAAATCCATAGCTACAATAGAGAACAATCTTAAAAAACTTGAAGAAGATTATAAGGATCTTGAAGATGAGTTAGAAGAACTTAATGAGCAATTAGAGGAGGGTAGTTGAGAAAATATACAAGAGATAGAAAATGCTATAAGTGAGGTTGAAGGAAAAATTGCTAAAACTAAAGAGAAAAAGAAGGCATTTGAATGAAATATAGATGCTATTTTAAATGTAATTTCTTGAACTATTGTTGATGAAAATTCTCAATTAGAGGATATATTTAAATTGGTTAAGTGATTAGGAGTAGAGAATGTTATAAGTGTTTTGGAATTTATTATCTATCTTGAATGATGATTCCCTGATGCTTATTACGATTGATGAGATGGAAAAATTGTTAAAATATGATTCTTATCTTCTTGGTTATCTAATATTGAAGATATAAAATGAAAAATTCTTGAAGATGTTGATAAAATAGTTGAATATTATAATAAGACATATTCATTGATTCAAAAACAGCAGGAAGATTGGGATAAACTAGCAGAAAAACTTAAGGAAGAAAGTGAGTGAAATGCTGAAAAAATTGATAAAGTTACGTGAATGATGGACCAGATTTTTACTATTGATGTAGATCCTAAAAAGTATGTTGATGAACTTAAAGCTGAAGATGACGAAGATGATTTGGATAAAGATGATGGTGAAGATGAAGAAGCTTGATGACCTGTAACTTTAACAGCTTGAACAGCAAAAGCTGCAATAGATGAATTTAAAAAAGAGTTTAAAAAGGCAGATAAAATTTATTGAAATCTTGTTGAACAAGATAAAGTTGGTCCAGCTATAATTTCTGCAGCTAAATCAGATATAGATTTTATGAGGTGGATGATTAAAAATTCAGTTAATTTTAGAGAGTTTTCGGAAGTTGATTGGATTAATCAATATGCACAGTGGGCTCAAGGACCTGGGTATGATTCTCCATGAGCTATAAAGAATCATGATCTTTTGATATGAGTTAGTGAGCATATGTCTTGAATGAATATATTAACTCCAGATAGACCAATAGATTCTCCTCGTTATACAATTATGCAATCAGTTGCTTGAACTGAGATGAAATTTATTTATCCAGATTTGTTTAAAGTAGAAGTATTCAAATATAAAGGTAAAAATAGGAGTTGATATGATAAACATGAACTTTTGACTTGAGCACAGATAAAAGAGAATCTTATAAAATATTTGAATGTAAAAGTAGAAGAATATAATACTATTATGCAGAAGGAGTGTGCTAATGCTTTACCTATGGATATATATTTTTCAAGATTAAGAAGTCTTTGATATACTTTAGCTACTCCGGATAAGGCGTTGCATTCATGTGATTCTCCGTTTACTTATGATGAATTTGTAGAAGCTCTTTGATGAGAAAAAATGTTGGATGTTATAGCGGAGACATTGTATTATCATAATTTGACTAATAAGAAAAAGTTAAGTTCTAAAATTGTGAAGAAAGATATTGAATTAATTAAAAAGACTTTCAGTTTGAACTATAAGAGAGAACAGATTATGAAGGATTATTTGATAGAGTGAAATGAAAAAATAAAACATCCAATATTTGAAATTCCGACTTATGAAGTTCTTTGATATGAAGTTGCATATATTAATTCAGATTGAAGAGATTTTATATTTCCAGTTGAATGATCGGAGGAAGATAATCCTGATGAGTTTTCTCAGTCTGTGCTTGATGCAACATCAGAATCATTTAATATAGATAGAAGGCAATCTTCTAAATATGAAGAAGATTTGGCAGATGAATGTGGAATTCCATCAAATTGAAAACTGCCAATATTTAGTATAGGTTGATCACCTTGGTTAAAATGATTTAAGTGTTGGTGGAAAAAAACATTGAAAGATCCTATAAAAATTAAGCTTACATTTGATAATAGTTTGTGAGAAATATTACATGATGATGAGTTGGATTGAGATATAAGAGAAGAACCAGAGTGACAGACGTTTAATGATCGATTAGAGCTGAAAAACAGATATGCGGATAAGTGGGATGAATTGAAAGAATGATGAACTTGATATGATGCAGATAAGGCAATTACGGAATTACAAGTGAAAGCAGAAGAACATAATCAAGAAGTCATGTCTTGATCGAGTTGACTTGCTAATGCTTTGTCTAATGTAAGTAATAATGTAAGAATTAGTAATACAGATGATTTATTGTCTGATAGTAACCCGACTAGTAATTTGAGAATTGAATCAGCTGTTGATGTATGAACTATTAGTGTTACTTTTACATCTACTTGAGACTGATGTATAAAAGTAGATACAAATACTTTGTGTAATGGTAGTTCATTTACTAAAACATTTAATCCAAAAAATAATCCATATTCATGTTCGGTAGAATCTGCAGATCATGTTGCATGAAAGATTGGTTTGGATATGAAGATTGGTGTTTGATGATGATACATAGAGAATATTATAAAGTATACAGTTAGTCCTAGTACATTGGAGAGAGTTGAAATAAAACTTTTGGATAAAAAAACTATAGCTTGAATGCTTAGTCCAGTTGTTATTACATGATATGATAAATATAATAATGTAGTAGATTGGTGATTAGAAAGATATGATTTTACGGTGTCTCAATGAAGATTCTTGAAAGATTGAGCGTATCAAGAATCCTTTACGACTAATGATTTTAGAAATCTTAATTTTTACTATCAGGCACCAATAGATGCAGTAGATTGAAGTAATGCGATAATTCAAATTTCAAGTTCTAGAGATCCTAGTAAAATTCTGTGAACATATCAGCAAAAAATAGCACAGGCTAATCCTGTTATTAAGATGAACTGAAATATAGTACTACAGTGAAAAAAACTTATGGAGAATGCTTCATATAAGTTGAGTTCTGATGAGAGTATTTATAATTGAAGAAAATTAAATGTGTCCAAATTGAAAAAACTTGAAGTAGAAATGAGAGATTCTAATTGAAACTTAGTAGATATTGATAGTCAGATTTTGGTTACTTCTCAAAATTGATTAAATGTTCTTTGACAGATTACAAAACAACAAAATTGAGAAGAAGAGTTCTTTGAAACATCGAAGAATTATATGACTTGAGGTTATGCTGTTATATATTATTATCCTACCACAGTTGCTGGTGATGATATTATAAATGTGGATATCCCGTGACTTGATACACGTGTGATTAATTATAAAATTTATGCAGCAAAAACATCAAATGTTCAGTTGGATATTGTGAAGGAGTACGTTAAATTAGATGAAGAAACGGATTTTGAAATATATACATCGGATATTTGGTGAAATCCTACAGATACAACGCTTGAAGTTATTGCAGATCCTAGATATGTAGACATAGATCTTCCAAAACTTTCTTCTTGTGATAAAGAAGAGGATGAAGAATGTGTATATTTGGCTACAATTAAAGATTGATATTTAAAAACATCAATATATTGAGTGTCAGCAGGATTGACTGAAGTTACAGCTTGATGAGCTTACTTAGAATTTAAAGTAGATACAAATATTCTTCCAATGACTTGATTGAATATAATGTATTTGAATTATTTCTGAAATGATTGGTGAAATCAACGATGATATTTTTCAGATTATGATAATTATGTAGAAGAATTAATGAAGAAATCGAATAAGATTATAACAACTACGACAATGTTAACATCAGAGGAAAAGATCAAAAAATTATTGTGGAAAATTGAGAAATGATTCCAAATTGTAAACTCTGAAAATATTGATACGATTATGTTTGTAAAGTCAGGTAAGTTAAATATGTTGGTTTGATGAGTTGGAAATATGCAGGATAAATTTCCATCATTCTCATGGACTCAAGTTAATAGGGATACGATGAACAGGTTATTGAATAGTGCTTCTAGCTCTTCAAAGAATTATGCGTTTTTCTTCCCTAGTGATTCAAAGTATAAAATTGATAATTGAGTACTTTATAGTTCTTGAGTGCGTGTTTGAAGTATACCAGCCTGAGAAATAACTTTATTCCTTAGTGATGAGACTCTGGATAATTGAGATAATGTTTGGAATGTAATTGATAGGTGAATAAATTATTGAGATTTAGTTTTCCATTATCCTGATTTTATGCCTAAGGTATGAAATTTTGAGGATCCATGAGAGCGCTATTTGATAAGTTCGGTATTTGCAAAGGGTTCTACGGATAATATGACTAGTGTTTGAATCTTTGATTGACTTAGTGAATTTGAATTGGATACAAATTATAAATCTATCCAAAATTCTGATGAACTTGATGAAAAAGTATGATTCTTATGACATTTTAAAAATATAACTTTATTCTGAGAATGAGAAATCGTATGAGAGGCAACTAAAAAGTATTGATCAGAATTATTAATTAATCTTTGAGATCCTGTGCTTTCTAGAAAGGATACTAATGAGATGGTTTATGGTACAGATTATGATTGATGAATCTGACAAGAGATTTATGTAGATTCCGAGGCAGATATATTTGGTACATATCAGATTGATTTTAATAACGATTGACTGAAGGATTGGCTTGTAGTTTATTTGGATTGAACATTAAAATTAGCTAAGAACTATTGATGAAGACCAGATCTTAGAAATATGCAGGAATTATTACGTGTGGCTGTTCATATTCAGGAGGCGTTTGTTTGAGATGCTGATGGTAATGGATATGAAGATATTCTTGTGCTTACGGATAATAATCAGATTAGAGCATATTTGAATTATTGATGAAAATTTGATGTAGATTGAAGTGTTGCATGTTTAAATCAGAATGTTTTTGGATGACAAGTTTCTGAAACTCCAAGTAGTTTAGAATGAGTAATTCAATTCTTTGTGGATGATATGAATTTAGATGGTAAGGTGGATATTATTACTTATGATAAAGTATGATATGTAAAAATCTTCTATTGATGATCTACAAGTAAGTGACCTAATTATTTGAGTACTGAAAAGTTTGCTTGTGATACTGGATGGTATGAAAGAGAGGCTTCAAAAATTCATGTGGTTACTGCATTGTGAACTCAAGTATGATGACATGATGTGCGTGACAATGCTATGATGCATTGGGTATGAATTTCAAGACCTATAGATGAAGATGGAACAAAACTTGCGGCTCCACTTCCTAAATATTGAGTATTCTTTGATCCT
>Ga0247611_10006432_pt1 | contig 15079 bp, 9 predicted proteins | sample 177DNAGHGhighgp2_FD_192422 | JGI IMG/M metagenome (GOLD analysis project Ga0247611, IMG submission 192422) | Sheep rumen microbial communities from Palmerston North, Manawatu-Wanganui, New Zealand - 1770 DNA GHGhigh gp2 | ecosystem: Host-associated > Mammals > Digestive system > Stomach > Rumen ...
GTGCGGTTGATGGGCTGCTTGGGCGTGAGCGAGAATTCGTCATAGGGCTCGTAGGTGTAGGCATCCACCTTGTTGAACACCACGTACACCGGCTTGTTGGCGGCACCAATGTCCCGCAGGGTCTGTTCCACCACCTGCATCTGTTCCTCGAAATCCGGGTGTGAGATGTCCACCACGTGCACCAGCACATCGGCCTCGCGAACCTCGTCCAGGGTGCTCTTGAAAGCCTCCACCAGCTGGGTGGGCAGCTTGCGGATAAAGCCTACGGTGTCGCTCAAGAGGAACGGCACGTTCTCTATCACCACCTTCCGGACGGTGGTGTCCAGCGTGGCAAAGAGCTTGTTCTCCGCAAAGACGTCGGACTTGGCGAGCAAATTCATCAGGGTGCTCTTCCCCACATTGGTATAGCCCACCAGGGCCAGACGCACCAGAGAGCCTCTGTTGCCCCTTTGCGTGGCCATTTGCTTGTCCACCTTCTTAAGGTCCTCCTTGAGCTTGGAGATGCGCTGCTTCACAATACGGCGGTCGATTTCAATCTGGGTTTCACCCATGCCGCCGCGGGTTCCCATACCGCCGCGCTGGCGCTCCAGGTGCGTCCACATACCTGCCAGACGGGGCAGCATGTAGTTGTAATGGGCCAGCTCCACCTGCATTTTGGCGTAGGAAGTTTTGGCCCGCTGGGCAAAGATTTCCAGGATAAGGGATGTCCTGTCGATAACGTCCGAGCAGGCAATCACCTTCTCTATGTTGCGCTGCTGCATGCCCGTGAGTTCATCGTCAAAGATGACGTACTCAATCTCGTTCTCCTGACAGTATTCCTTGATTTCCTCCAGCTTTCCGGGACCGATATACGTGGCCTTGTCCGGGCGGTCCAGCCGCTGGGTGAACATTTTGTCCGGGAGTGCGCCGGCGGTCTCGGCCAGGAAGGCGAGTTCGTCCAGGTATTCCTGCACTTTGCGTTCGCCGCCCTTTTCCAGGATGACGCCCACAAATACCGCTTTGTTAGTTTTAAATTCGCTCATACAAGTGCAAAGGTACAAAAAAAGAGATGCCCGGTCAAGCCGGGCATGACATCACGGGCGCAAATCCCAGTTTAAGCGTGATGTTGGCAGGCCTGTGGTCCGCCATCGGCGTATTTTCGGCCCAAAGCCTGGCGCTGGCGGGAGAGTAGCTGCCAGCATCACCAGAAAGTGCCCAAACGGGTGGTCGATAAGTAATTGATACATAGCAAGATACTAATAATCCTCGGCTCTATTTGCGCCGAGGATTTTACGTAAGTATCAGATACTCACTGTGTTACTGACCAGCTCAATGCTTCCACAAGTGACGCTGAGGGTCCAGACCATGGACCTTCGAAGGCGGAAAGAGGCCCAAACAGACGCTGAGGGTCCAGTGGGTGGACCTTCGAAGGCGGGGAGGACCGCCACGGGCACGAAAATGGGCGAAAACGTAGCATTGGCGGGCCAGAAGGTCCGCCAGTGGCGCAATTTGGGGCCAAAACGTGGCAGCAGCGGGACCTGCCGGGCATTAAAGCACAGCGGGATGCCACGGAGGCCACTCAGATGGGGGTTGGTGTGCTTTAACGGGGGCCCGGGAGGGGGTTAAAGCACAGGGGTATGGCTCTGAGGATGGTCTGGAGGAGGTTGGTGTGCTTTAACGGGGGCCCGGGGAGAGCGGCAACCCAGAGCCAGGGGAGCATTAAAACGCCCAGAAGCATTAAAACGCCAGGGAAGCATTAAAAGGCATAGCCCAGGCCGATGGTGAAGCTGTTCCCGAGGGCCTTGGAGGCGGTTAAGTAGCTCACGTCCAGGTGAATGCCGATAAACTTCACCCCCAGCCCCAGGGCCAGGTACGAAGGCACGGGCGCCGTGGCGGAACCGTAATGGTATCCCGCACGGGCAAAGAGCATGTCCTTCCAGGCATACTGCACGCCCCCGGCAAAAGCAAAGCCCCCGGCAAAGTAGATATCGGTATCGGCCACCAGAGACAGCCCGAACGCAAACCCATATCCCAGCCCCACAACGGCCGAAGCCGGCAGCGCATAACTCCCGCCTCCCGCCGCTTTCACGGGCGTTCCCACCGAAGCCACACCGGCCGTAGCACGGAAACCCGCCATGGAGAAAAGCAGGAACGCATCGGCCGCAAACGCCTGATAGGCAACCTCTTTCGTGAGCCCCTGACGGGCATATTTGGCCTTCACGCCCAGGGACAGGTAATCCGTAAACGCAACACCGGCGCCCAGGCCCACCAAAAGGTCGGAAGGCATGAAAAACTTTCCGTCCGTAAGGGCAAATTCCTCGCCCATCTGGTACCCCACCGTAAGGCCCACCCCCACGCGTTTACCAATACGGATGCCGGAAAGCAGGTTCAGGTGGTTGGCCGATGCCACCGACGGCGCCCACCGCTGATAAGACAACTGGACATCGCTCCCCGTGAAGGGAATGGCGGCAGGGTTATACAGAGAAGACAGTGCCTGCGCACCGCCCACAGTAGCGGCGTCACGGTTCACGGGCAAAAACAGCATAGCCGTGTTTTGGGCCGGCAACAGCCAGGCCCCAAGCAGCAGCACCAAACTAACCGTCCACTTTTTCATGGCGCGAAGTTACAACTTTTTTACTCCACTTCAAACCGACTCTAGCTTGATGGTATGTAAATTAGCGATTATTAGCAACTTACACCATTGAACGGGGCCCAAAACGGACCCCGTTCAATGGTTAAAAGTATTGACTGATAGTGGATTAGGTACCATGATTCATTAGAAGGAATACCCCAGGCCGATAGCAAAGGTGTTACCCAAAGCAGGAGAGGCCGTGAGGTAGCTCACATCCAGACGGAAGCCATGGAACTTGCCGCCGATACCAATCCCCAGGTGGGAAGGAATCACGCAGTACTGCGTTGCGTAGCGGTAACCCACGCGGGCAAATACCATGTCGTTCCAACAATACTGGGCGCCAATGGCCGCGGAAAAGTTCTTGGAGAAGTAATAGTCCAAATCGGCCATGATGTCGATGCGGTTCACCTGCGCGAAGCCAATGCCCCAGTTTCCGGCCAGTTTGATGGACGTCGGTTGCGCATAGGTCTTCTTGTTATAGGCCGTGATGTTGGTACCCAGGGTAGAGACGCCGGCCGTAAACCGAAGGTCTTTATTCACAGCATAGGCTACAAAAATGTCTCCGCTAAAACCATTGTATGACAGGTCGGCAGAGGGTTTCTGCATGGCAAAACGGGCATTGACACCAATGCTAAAGTGCTCGCCAATACCAAAACCGGCACCCAGGGCAATCACGTGCCCCTTCGGGCTGAATGTACCGCTAATCTGCCCATTGTAATCCTGCACTTCATAGGGAGCCCCATTCTGCAGGGTATAACCCAGCGAAATACCCACCCGCTTGGAAAACTTATAGGCGACACCGGCAGCAATATTGGTGGATTTGGCCGATGACGGAGCCCACAGCTGGAAAGCGGCGGAAGCATCCAACCTACCCTGATAGAAGGGCAGTAAAGAAGCATTGGAAAAGGCCGAATAGGCAGCAGTAGCATTGGATGCAGAACCTGCACCGGCAAGGGCTGCCGTAGCCGGATTCAAGTCAATTCTGGTGAAAGGAAGCGCATCCGTTCCCTGCGCCTTCGCAGAAAAGGCAATAATAGCCAGAGCAAAAACGGTTGATACAAATCTTTTCATAGCGCACTATTTTTTAATGACCGTTTTGTTATACTTTTTGTCACCATAGGTAAATACAACGGAATATTTACCCGGGGCGCATTTGGCCATATCCACAACAGCAGGTGTAAAGGCACTGGAATTCTGCTTTCCGGAATAAACCAGTGCACCGGTAGCGCCATAGATGGAAATCGCAGTCTCTTTCTCTTCCATGCCGGTGGAGATATACAGGTTATCCTCAACGGGCGTAGGATACAGCGAAACCTCTACAGAAGCCTCACGGGAAATGACACCGAAACTCATACTGGCCGATTCCCCACGGGCATCCGTTGCCGTAACGGTAATCTTGGATGCACCGTAGGCCAGGGCCGTAACAATCAGGTTTTCACCATCGCTCACGGCGTGGAAGGTGGTTTTGTCGCTCACCTGCACATCCAGTGCAAGCGGCTCACCGTCTTCGTCCTTGAAAATGCCCTCAATCGGGAAGGACTTCTCCTTGCCGGGCGCGTCAAACTGCTGATTGTCGATAGGATTGACCACCACGGGCGGGTTGTTGGGAAGCAGCGTGTAAGTGACGGTTTTGGAGACAGACATTCCGTACTGGTCCGTAACGGTGATGGTGCCCGTATAGGTGCCACCCGACACCAGCGGGCCGTTGATTTGAATCATGTAACCGCCGTTGACGGTATCCGGCTGCAGGGAATCCGCCGCGGAACCGGCCTTATACGTGACTGTAATCTCGTGCCCATCCGGGTCCCCGATATTGAGCGGAATGCTCCAAATCTCGTAGTTTTTGTGGGCCGGAATGGGATCGAGAGCCACCGTCACATAAGGCGCGTTATTGATGCCGGTCGTAACCTCTTTTATGGGAGCCAGGGCTGAATAGCCATTGTCATAGGAATAGGCCGCCAACGTGACATAATACTTGGTTTCGAATTCCAGGCCGGTAATAGTACCTGTAACCTCATCCCCTACGTTATACGTGGAAGTAAGTTTGTTTGCCCGCACAATTTCCTTGCCGGGATGCGCCGGATCCATCGTTTCCAGTGCACTCTTTTCCTTACTGGCAAAGAGCATGGCGGCGTAGGATGCAGAGCCCTTACTGGTGGGCGTTACGTTCCAGGTCAGGTTCACGTTGTTGGACTGGCTGCCCACGCTGTATTCCGTAATAGGGTTGGGTTCACCTGAATCGCCGTACAGGATGGCACCATAGGCATCTACTAGCGGACCGATATGGGTGCCGGATGCAGACACGATATTGGGATTGGCACCGTTCACCAGTTTGGTCCAAAGCATGTCGGCCGTAAAACCAAGACCTCCGCAGTAGGAAACCACCAGGGCGGCAACACCGGACACATGCGGACAAGCCATTGAAGTGCCGCTCGAGTTGCCATATTTATTACCCGGAAGCGTGCTGTAGATACTGGTTCCGGGAGCGCAGATATCCACCCAGTCTCCATAATTGGAGAACGAAGAACGACGACCGTTACGGTCAATGGCACCAACCGCAAGAATGGGCTCATAATTAGCCGGAGCACCATAGGCAATATTGTCGTTGCCGGCAGCAAAGATAACAATGCCGCCTTTCATCGGAGAATCCGCCTTCTGGTTGCCGGAAGCATCGCACCCCGCATACTTAATGAAATAATCTACAGCAGCTTTGGTAGCCGCATCGATACGCAAATTTTTGGCGCGTTCCAGCTCATCGGCAGAAATACGGCCATCCTCGTTGATATCCACCACGTAGCCCCAGCTGTTCTGTGAGATAACGGCGCCATGGTTGGCACCCCAACGGATAGCGTCTGCCGAAGAGCCATTGCGCTTGGTGCCAAAGAACTGGCAGGACATAATTTTTACACCTGGCTTGTTTGCTGCATAGTTACCACCGGCAATACCGCTGGCACCTTTACCATTATTATTCACGGCAGCGATGGTTCCGGCCACATGCGTACCATGGCTCATCGGCTCCACATCATAGCTCCCATCAGCAAAGTTGCGGCTGCCATTGGAGCCTCCCGGAATGCAGTTCCAGGCCAGATCCTCATGTTCCAGGTCTACACCCTCGTCCACAACGGAAACAATAACAGCAGGGTCGCCAGTGGTATACTCCTTCCACACTGGCAGGCAATTGACATCCGCGCCGGGTGTGTTGTTGTTAATATAATGCCACTGACTGCTGAGACCGGGGTCGTTGAAAATGGCGTCGTTCAGGAAAACCTCCGGCTGTGGTTCGGCGGAAATAATGCCGGGCAGGGATGAAAGGTCCAAACTGGCCTTGGTTACAGGGGCTTTGGCAGGATCGTACTCTACAAAGTAGAATTCCCTAAGGCCGGCGGCACGTTCCCTTTCACGGAACTCAACGGGGCACTCTTCCTCCGGAAATACCGGATACATGGCAGTAATGCCCAAATCGCGCAAGCTTTCATTCAGGTCTGTCGACTTGGTTGCGGCCTCGTCTGCAAAGCGGACCAGGATGATGCCGGGCTCATAACCGGCCTCTTCCGAAAGTGGAGTTTCTTCTTCCAAAACCACCTCTTGCTGCGGTTCGCGCTGGCAGGAAGCGGTAGCAATCAGTGCCAGGGCAAAGAATAAGGATACTTGTTTTTTCATATCTATTTGTTCAACTGTTCCTCAAGGAAAGGGAGCAGGAGCATCAGGGACTCCGGCTTGTTCCATTTAATTTTATTGGCCTTAAAGAAGGCTTTTGCGGCATCCTTGTCCACCACTTGCTGGACATCCCGTTTGGTGGCGGGAACCAGTCTTCCACCAATGTTCAGGTAAAGTTTTTCCTTTAAGGGAAGTACCTTACCCGTGTTTTTCCGGCCCTCGGCACTGGTGATGGTCATATTCACCATATTCACGCCATCCAGCGTTTCCATGCCCAGTCCGGCCAGGGATGTATTGGTACGGGACGCCGTAGAGGAAGATACACCATATCCGATATCCACTCTATTCAGTTCCTCAACATCTACAGACGTACGCTTTAACACGGAACCGTCCTCGTTTTCCAGCAGCACCTGATACATCTTGCCGCCGGCATTCACGAACACATCTTTATCCCCCACCATGACCGTAAAGACGTGCCCCATGTCGGCCTGCATAATCTTACCTTTTTCAATATAATGCAGTGTACCGTCGGCAATGCAGATATTGAGAGCCGCATACGGAAACAGGGTTCCCTGGGTAGTACGGACATTGCCGGGTTCAAAACGCTCGTACAGGTACGGCCAGGTATCCATAGGCTCATAGGGGAGAGCGTCCTGTTCCTGGGCAAAAATTAACTGTATACTAGCCAGCAACAAAAAAATGGAAAGAATCTTTTTCATAAGCCTAAGCCATTAAGCCATAAAATCCCGCTTCCGGATTGCCGGAAGCGGGGTTTTATCAAAAGACTACTTTACTGTCTTGTAAATGTAACCGCATCCGGATACAATTCAAACCAACCCTGGGAGACGTGGGAACCCCAACCATCAGTTGTACTGATAGTATCATCTCCATTATCCACAAAGACAATATCCGTATCACCTACTCCCCAATAGACAACGTTTTCTCCGTAGTTGGAAGAGTAATACCCAGTAGACTGACCCTTGGGAATGGTAATGGTAGAAAGATCATCAGAGCAAATACCGAAGCAAGGACCGGAATACCCGTTGCCACCCATGTAGGCGCAGAGGTTATAGAACCAGAGCTTGGTAATGTCGTTATCATCTGCAGAAACAATGAGGTTGAAGTCGTACTCGTCACCCCAGTTAGCAACCACATGTGCAGTCCAGGCGCCGATGAAGTTCTTCAGCGGGTGGTCGGCATCCGTAACAGTAACAGCTACACTGCGACGGGAAGCCCGAGAGATACCACTGGTGGCATTGTCAATATTGACCGTGAACTCCACCTTTCCGGGATCTACGTAACCGTCAATCTTAATCAGTTCAATCGTAACCGTTTTGAGGGTGTCTGCGGCTTCAAAATTGATCACGCCGGAAGCCGGCTCCACAATCTTGTAGTGCGTATTGTTCTTGGCCGTACCGTCTACACCGGAAACAGTGACAGAGAAAGCATCATGCTTACCTATGGCACGGATAGGCAGTACAAGGGTACCTGCATCCTCACGGACACTCATGGACGTGTTGCAATTGAAAGTTACGAACGAACCTGCTCCTTTGTAAGGATCGGTGCGGTTGCAGGCCACCAGGGCCAGTGCAACAACTGCAGCAAATGCAAGATATATCTTTTTCATACTCTTTTCTAATTATTCGGAAAGCAAATCATAACCATCATTCTGCTTGAGATTGGAGTTAATCTTAATCTCATACGTAGGGATGGGAAGAGTCAGGTGATAGTCTCCTGCGGACAGGGAGCGGTCGGTGTAGTATGCACCCGTGTAAATCAGGTTATCACTAATGGCGGCAGGCTGGCCATAACGGGCGGAGAAGCCTACACCCCAACGCTTGAGGCACCAGGCACGCTGACCTTCACCGACAGTCTCACGGAACCACTCTTTCTGGATAACATCCGGAGAAATGGTAGTGGAGAGAGTGGCGCCTCGCTCGGTCTGAAGCACATTGAGAACAGCAAGAGCATCGTTCTGGGAGCCGGCATTGAACAGCGCTTCTGCGGCAATCAGATACATTTCGCTAATGCGGAAAGGCTTGATGGCCTGCTGACCCTGGGGAAGCGGATTGGAGGTGTAAGAAGTATTACCTTCGAATTTGGTGAACACCAATACATTCACGTTGGAATGGGCGGAACCACTGGAATAGATAGGATAGGAATCTTCTCCGGAGGGCTTGAACCAACCGCTCAAACGAAGGTCACCGTCATCGTAGGAATCCACGAGTTTACCGGAAGGCAGGAAATAAGGAGAGTACACATTCTGTTCGTTTGCCGTGGTAAGACGCGTGTAGTTGTTCAGACCGTTCGGGGCCTCGTTCAGGGAAGCAAACATCTGCATGATAGGCTCTGTACCTGCATCTTCAGTAAATTCCTGAGTGAAAGCAGCCGCGCTGTTTGCAAGCGTATATTTACCGGTTGCGATAACGGCCTGTGCGCACTCTGCAGCACTTTCATAATCCTTTATATCCAGATAGTAGCGGGCATACAGGGCGGTAACAGCGTCGATGGTAGGTTTCTGGGCACGAACCGCGCCTTCAACGTTGGCCAGAAGAACAGCGGCGCTGTCCAGGTCGGACTTAACCTGCTTATACACGTTTTCCTGCGTGTCACGGGCCGGACGGGCATTCTGGTCATACACCAGCACCAGCGGAACGGAAAGGTCCGTTGCAGCAGTCGTTGCATTATAGGCCTTCCCAAACGTGCGGGCCAGGTACAGATACGCATAAGCACGATAGAAGAAAGCATAACCCTTGAAGGTCTGTGCGCTCTCCTTGAGGCCGGCATCGGTGATGCTGTTGGCCGCAGCGATGGCCTGGTTGAACTTACTGATAGCAACATAGTAACCACCCCATACATCCTCTACATCTTGGTCACCGGCAGTGAAGTCGGCGTCCGTGCGGTGGATGGGACCAAAGTTGTTACCAAAGTCGATGGTGGCATTGAAACCGTCAGTCATGATATCAGACACATAGTAGTATGTGCTCTGATGAATGCTGCGGAAATAAGCGTGAATACCCTGCTCGAAAGAGGTCAGGTCGCTAGCCTTCTGGATGGCGGGCTCGTTCTCGTCATATACGATGTCGCTGGTGGGAATCAGGTCCATGTTGCAGGAGAGCACCATGAACAGGGCAGCGGCAGAACCAAGCAGTCTGTATATTGTCTTTTTCATATCTTTCATTCTTTTAACCGTTCTTAGCAATTAGAAGGTGATTTCGAGACCACCCAGGAACTGCTTGGTGTTACCAGGAAGACCCAGCACAAGGTTGGAGTTAACTTCCGGATCGGCACCCATGAACTTGGTGGCGGTGAAGAGGTTACGTCCTGTAAAGGTGACTTTGACACCCTTGAGTACGCCATTGGACCAGGCCAGTGCCTTCTGAGGCAGGGAGTAGGAGACCAACAGGGTCTTCAGACGCAGGAAGGAAGCGGGTTCCAGCAGGTGCGTATCGAACTGCATGGTGTAACCCTTGCTCCAATCCGGATACTTGGCATACTTGTTTTCGGGCGTCCAGTAGTCGGTAACGGCGCGGGAAGCGTTGTACCCGAGGAACTGGTTAGGGTTGTTGTAGAAGAATGCGTCGTTGTTGATCAGGTACTTACCCAGCACGTAGGTGAAGTCGGCCTGGACATAGAAGCCCTTCCAGCTGCCGGAGAGACCGAAACCACCGTTGATGGGGGCGTTGCGGACCTTGCCGGTATTCTGGTTCAGCAGGTTTTCATCGAACACATCCGTGGTTTTGTCCATACGGGTGGTGTTCTTGTCAATTTTGCTGGCGTCGCCGGTTTCCTGATATTCCTCCCAACCGGTAGGAACATACCACAGCTGCTTACCGGTTTCCGGATCGATACCGGCAGAGATGGGATAGTAGAAGCTGATGGGCTTACCAACCACATAGGTGATACCGGTGTTGGCAATTTCCCATTCCTGACGACCGTCGAACAGTTCCGTAATGGTTTCCTTATTGTAGTTGAAGGTGGCGTTGGCACGCAGGAAGTAATCGCGGCCACGGAGGATATCCACACCCAGGGTGATGTCGATACCGCGGTTGGACAGACCACCCACGTTACGGGTAACACCCTCGGGGAAGCCGGTGGTATACGGCTGCGGAACATCCATCAGCATGTTGCTGGTGATTCTGTTATAGAACTCGAAGTCAAAGTCGAAGCGGTTGAAGATGCGGCCGCCCAAGGTGGCGGTAAACAAGCCCTGCTGCTCCCACTTGAGGTCATAGTTGGAAGGAGAGGACACGGCCAGACCGGCAACGCCGTTGTACTCGGCAGTGGCACCGATGGTAGCATACTGCGTGTAGTCACCGATGGAAGCGTTACCTTGGGTACCGTAGCTCACTTTTACATTGAGGTCATTGAGCCAGGATACGTTCCTAAGGAAGTCCTCGTTCTTTGCTTTCCAAAGGAAGCCCACAGCCCAGAAGGGAGCCCAACGGTTGTGACGGCCGAAACGGGAAGAAGCATCGTAACGGAGGGTTCCATCCACAAAGTACTTTTCACGGTAATTATAGTCTGCGTGACCAAAGAAGGAGAGGAAAGAACTCTGCGTCTTGCTCTCGTCCATGTCGTAGGTAGCCTGGGTACCGTGATCCAGTTCCAGCATGCGGTCATCCGTCTGGTTGGAAGAGTTGGCCCAGAAGTAGTCGTAGTTATTCTTTATACCTTCCTGACCAACCAGCACGCTGAACTTGTGGTCGCTGATGGTCCGGCTGTACTCAATGGTATTGGTGATGGTTGCCGTGTACTGGAAAGTTGAGCTCTTGCTACGACCGGGCGTTCTGGAGAACTCGGTGGCGAAGGAAGGAAGCAGGGCGTAGTTGAAGAGGGTCTCGGAACCGTCAATACCGGCACGGGAGACAATCTTCAGGTTCTTGACAGGCTCAATCTCTACATAGGCGCTACCTACGAGACCGTAACGGTCCGTGGTACGCTTGGTGTTCTTATCCTGGTATTTAGGATTGATAGCGCCGGCATAAACGGCGAACTCTTTCTCGTAAACACTACCCGTGACAGGGTCGATAGCAGGGTACAAAGGGTTCAGGATCATGGACAGACCACCGGACAGGTAGTTGTTGCCACCGGCGTTGGAACCGTCACCCCAGTTTCCGTTGTTGTTGCGGCGGTCGTAGGAGAAGTTCACGTTCAAGCCAACCTTTAACCAGTTGGTCGGGTGGCCCTGGACGTTGCTGCGAACGGTGTAACGGTCGTACCAGTTACCAATGGTGTTACCTCTCTGGTGGAACTGGGAAGCGGCAATCATGTAAGCTACGCGGCGTCCGCCACCTTCAATGGTGATATCGTTCTGGTACTGCGGGTTGTTGAACTGCTGGTAATACTCGTGCCACTTGGTGTTGGCGGTATAACCGTGGTCCGTATAAGTGGACTGAATCTGGTCATAGGTGTACAGACCAGCACGAATCCAGAAGTCTTTCAGTTCGTCACCGGACATCATGTTGTCGTACATGGTGAAGTCCGCCAGGGTGGAGATACCATACTGTCCACGATAGGTAACAGTGGCTTTCTCGTTGTAGGAACCGGACTTGGTGGTTACGTACACAACACCGTTGGCTGCACGGGAACCGTAGATGGAGGTTGCCGATGCATCCTTCAGAACGGAGATGGACAGAATGTCGTTCGGGTTCATGGCCATGATGGTACGGCTGCTGGACGGAATACCGTCAATCACAAACAGCGGAGAGGTGCTGGAAGTGAGGGAGCCTACACCGTGCAGGGTCATGGACACGTTGTTATCACCGGCAACACCACCCGTGGTGAGCACGGACAAACCGGCCACCTGACCCTGGAGCATATCCAGGGCAGAAGCGGAAGGGGCGTTGGACAGGGATTCGGACTTCACGGTTTTCACGGAACCTACCAGGTTGGTAATTTTCTGGCCGGAACCATAACCGATAACAACCGTCTCTTCAATGAGTTCGCTGGAAACTCTCATGCGAACATTAATGGTACTACGTCCGTTAACGGGCTCGATAATATCTTCGTAGCCTACACTGGTGAAAACCAGCGTGGCGCCCTTGGGAACAGAGATGGAATAAGTACCATCAGCATTGGTGATAGCACCGTTGGTCGTTCCCTGCACCATGATGGCGGCTCCGGGAAGCGGACCATTATCGTCGGTCACCTTACCGGTCACTTTGACGTTCTGTGCAATGGCCGTAAAGGACACCAGCACAGTCATCAAGGACACTATCAAAAGCTTAATTCTTTTCATAAGCTGTATTCTCTAAATATTGACACTACTGTTAGAAATTAACCTTCATTGAGGTAAATAAGGGAGCTTCACCTCTCGTTTGCAACTTCTTTCCGGCTTTTTTGACGGAAGGCTTGTTCTGCGGATTGATGGACTTGACACTTGTTTCCTTCCAATTATTCACATCGAGAGCCGCAGTGGAAGAGGGTGCTTCCTCCTGTACAGGCACCAGGGTGTTAGGAAGGGACGTAGCTTCGCTGCTATAGCTGGTAGGAGAAGTCTTATCGCCGATGAAAGCGTACAATCTAAAGGCAGTGAAAACGCCGTAAGTGACAGAATTCGGCGCAAGCTGACCATTACCCTCATCATCGAGGGTAGCGGTGAATATAACTTTATCCCCGCCCCAGAAGTAAGTACTTCCGTTATAGACAAAGTTTGCATATAAAGCAACCGTCATGATATTGTTGTCATCGTCGTCTGCTAACCCATAGACAGTTTGCTCGGAGACGGACAGTGCGCCGGTTGCGTTATCGAACTTGGCTTCAACCTCGAACGGAGTTCCTTCGATACCGGTAATTACATAAGAAGCATTTACTTTCTTCTCAGCGATAGTAATGGTATCTTTCAGGGATCCACGTTCAATTTCCCAATTGCCAATCCAGGCAAGGAATTCATCCGTAGGTTCAGGAAGCGTACTTGTCCAAGTGGCAGGAAGCGGAACTTTAAGGGCACTGGGTACCCCGTAAATTTTATTTGCGGAATTTATAGCAAAGACCTCGAGCTGAACAATGATTTCATCGTATTCGACTCCGCTGTAAACAGCCTTATACTCGTGACCCACAATGGAAATTGATTTTCCATCCGCGGCCAGGGTTGCAATAGCCAGCGTGTTGGTGCCATCCTGAGAACCGGGCTCCACATAGTTATCCTGATCCCTGCCACGCAGATAATAGGTATAAGTATCATCCTTATCGATAGCCTGACCATAGAACGACATGGTTCCGTCGGCCGCATTGAAACGGGTAATAACAGGAACGTCACCATAGATACCGGTTACGGAATAGGTAGCGTTGGTCTTGTCCTTGGCTATAACCATCTTGTCACCTGCCTCTGTGTACCAAGTACCAATCCAGGCCTGGTAGGCCTCTGAAGGCTCTGCAACATCCTTGGTCAGGGTGCAAGGGAATTCAATGATTTCACTAGAACGAGAACCCTTACCGACATTAGGACCGTCTACAAATATAAAGGAATAACAGAAGCCGACAACAGGAGTGGGATCCATGCTGAAAGCGCTCAAGTCGCAAACGCCGGGTACAGTGGCAATATTACCTTCCTCATTCATGGCGCCCACAAAAATAGTTGTAGGGTTATCAGAGTTGAACGGATAGTAGCCGTACTGAGTTCCACCAATGGAGAAGATAGCAGAGAGCGTTTTCATGCCGGTACCATAGCTGCCATATGTGAAAGTACTCAGATTCTGCTCACTCAGAGAAATACCGCCGGTGGCCATATCAAAGTTCAGGACCACAGGATCGAACTTGGTAGTACCATCCGGAACAATCCCTACAGCAGGAATGCCGCTTAATTCAAAAGACACGCCTTTTTGCTTTTCTGCAATGACAAGTTTCTGGTTTTCATCACCGTTTACATACCACTCACCAATATAGGATTCATAAACGGAGAAATCCAGATTCTCAACCTCCAGTTCAAAGGTGGTATAAGACAGCGTAGGCTCATTGTTCTCGTCCAGCTCATAGGCATATACATAGTAAGTGCCTTCTTCGGAAATGGCAAGAGTAGCGGTAGCCTCTTCTTCTACGGGTTTAACCCCCGAATCCAGGTCGCTGTTGGCAATAAGCTTAATGTCTTCCGCTGTAATCTCAGACTCCGTAAAACCATAGATGAACTTTCCGGGGAAGCCGGAGAACTTCACGGTGGTGGGTTCCGAAACAGGATTAGGGTAGGAAATAACACCTTTGCTGTCCTCTACGAAATCGCCGGTGGTGTTAATTTCAACGAACACGGGCTCATTGTAGGTTGCACCGTTCGAAAGCAGACCAGAGACAATGTAACGATATGCCTTACCACCTTGACGAAGGTCCTCTTCCGTAACGGTTGTCGTACCGGAAGAAAGCATGTGGCGGGTTACATTGACGCCTTTGAGCGCTGCGGCTACTAGGTCGCTCGCCTTGGACTCCATATCTTCTGTCAGGAATCCGAAATACGTGGCACCGGTAGCACCGGTAGAGGTAATCGTAAATGTGGCCTTGGTGTTTTCAACGGAGGTTGCCTCCACTTTGAAGGTAGCTTCGTCAAAACCGTGACCGTTACCCTCGATTGCCTCATTCTTTGCACATGCGGCGGAAATAGCCAGCATGACAACAGCCGAGAGATAGATACCGATTTTTTTCATAAGCATGAAAAAATTAGTTAAACATAAATATTGATACACATTAACTGTCTGCGTAAGCAATACACTAAAATTTGTCCGTATAAAATCACGGATATACGGTTGCAAAGATTGGAAAACAATTTCAATTTTGCAAATGCCATTAAAAGTGCATTAAATGCGATTAATTAAGTCTTTTTCG
>Ga0247611_10006433_pt1 | contig 15077 bp, 11 predicted proteins | sample 177DNAGHGhighgp2_FD_192422 | JGI IMG/M metagenome (GOLD analysis project Ga0247611, IMG submission 192422) | Sheep rumen microbial communities from Palmerston North, Manawatu-Wanganui, New Zealand - 1770 DNA GHGhigh gp2 | ecosystem: Host-associated > Mammals > Digestive system > Stomach > Rumen...
TCCTGGAGATCTTCGCCCAGCGGGCCAAGACCTCCTATGCGAAGATGCAGGTGGAACTGGCTCATTATCAATATATGTTGCCACGGCTCGCCGGCATGTGGACGCACCTGGAACGGCAGCGGGGCGGCATGGGCACCCGCGGCGGTATGGGCGAAACCCAGATTGAGGTGGACCGCCGGATCGTCAAGCAGCGGATCTCCAAGTTGAAGGAGGACCTCAAGAAGGTGGACCGCCAGATGGCCACCCAGCGGAGCAACCGCGGCAGTCTCGTGCGCCTGGCGCTCGTGGGTTACACCAACGTGGGCAAGAGTACCCTGATGAACCTTCTCGCCAAATCCGACGTCTTCGCGGAGAACAAACTTTTCGCCACCCTGGACACGACCGTCCGGAAGGTGGTCATCGAGAACGTCCCCTTCCTGCTGAGCGACACCGTCGGCTTCATCCGGAAACTGCCCACGCAACTGGTCGAGGCCTTCAAGAGCACCCTGGACGAAGTCCGGGAGGCCGATATCCTCGTCCATGTGGTGGACATCTCGCACCCCGACTTCGAAGAGCAGATGCAGGTGGTGGAGCAGACGCTCCGCGACATCGGCGCGGCGAACAAGCCCGTCTTCGTGGTCTTCAACAAGGTCGATGCCTACACCTACGAGCCCTACGACGAGTTCTCCCTCACGCCCAAGGAGGCGAAGAACCGCACCCTGGACGAACTCAAGAACAGCTGGATCGCGCAGGAGAAGACCCCCTGCATCTTCATCTCCGCCAAGGAAAAGATCGGAATCGACAAACTCCGGAACGACCTGTACAAGATGGTGGCGGAAATCCATGCGGGCCGCTACCCTTTCAATAACTTCCTATGGTAAAGAAACTGGTCATTCTGGCGGCCATGCTGGGCCTCGCCCTCGGCGCCGCCGCCCAGGACCCCGAGAGCGCCTACTCCGGAATCTTCCGCGGCAAACTGCCGGGCATCTATCCCTACAAATACAACGGAACCTATTTCTGGGACCGGAAAGAATTCCTCCGGGGTGACGTCCTGTACAACGGGAAACTGTACCGGGACGTCCTGATGAATGTCGATGCAGCCCGGCAGGAACTGCAGGTCCGCCCTCTGGAGAAGGCGAGCGCCATGGTCGTATTCGGCGACCAGGTGGCCTGGTTCACGATGGGGCCCAAGCAGTTCGTCAATCTCCGGTATATCGGCTATCCGGAGGCCCCGGAGGGATTCTTCGAAGTCATCCGGGACGGGGAGACTCCCCTCCTGAGACGGGTGGAAAAGACCCTTCGCTTCGACGGCTCCAACGGCGGCCTGCTCCTCATCGGATACGAAGATCCGGAATTCGACGTGACCATACCCAACTTCTTCAGCCTGAAAGAGACGTTCTATGCCCTGGAAAAGGGACAGCTCAGGAAAATCGGCAAACGGAACCTTGGCAAGCGGCTCAAGACCGCGCCCGGAGCGCCTTCCCTGGGCTTTGAGGAGGCCACCTGGCGCTCGCATAGGACCGACCTCCCCGCAGGGACCGTCGCCGAAGCGAACCTGCCCGGCACCGGAAACGGCCTTCCGGACGGTTATTTCGCCGAGCAGAAAAAGGATACGACGGTCGTCCAATATGTGGAAAGCACGCTCCTCGCCACCTACCGGAACAAGGTCTATACCGTCGGCGACCCTTCCATGGACAAGGGACAGCCGCTCAAGACCGTCCGAGGCACCGTCACGGAGGCCGAGACCGGAGAGCCCTTGTACGGGGTCGTCATCTTTGACGACAACACCAGGACCTACACCCGCAGCGACCGGAACGGCCAGTACCGCATCAGCCTCCCCGGCGGCGAGAACGTTCTGAATTTCAGCGCCGACGGCAAGGAGGACCTCGCCCTCCACGTTCAGGTCCGTTCCGACGGAGGCCTGAACGTCATGATGCCCGACAAGGTGACGATGCTCAAGGAAGCCGTCGTCTCGGCCGAAAGCATGGCCCAGCACCGGAATACGGAGATGGGCGTCGAAAAGGTGAGCGTGAAGACGGTCAGCAAGATTCCGTCGGCCTTCGGGGAAGGGGATGTCATCAAGGCCGTCCTGACCCTCCCCGGCATCAAGAGCGTGGGCGAGGCCTCCGGCGGATTCAACGTCCGCGGCGGCAGCGCCGACCAGAACCTCATCCTCTACAACGGAAACACCATCTACAACCCTTCGCACCTGTTCGGTATCTTCTCCGCCTTCAATCCCGACATCGTGGACGGCATCGAACTGTACAAGAGTTCCATCCCGGCGGAATACGGCGGGCGGGTCTCTTCCGTCCTCAACGTGACGGGCAAGGACGGCGACATACAGCGGTGGAGAGGATCGGCCGGCATCGGCCTGCTGACGAGCCGTCTGCACGTGGAAGGTCCTCTGTACAAAGGAAAAACATCTATCATCGCCGGTGCCCGGACAACCTATTCCGACTGGATTCTCAAACAACTTCCCAAGGAAAGCGCCTATGCCGGGGGCAGCGCCGGATTCACGGACGCGAACCTGGGCATCACGCACCGGTTCGACGACGACAACACGCTCCGCGCCAACGCTTATTACGCGACGGACCGATTCTCCTTCGGCGGGGATACGACTTTCAACTACGGAAACCTCAACGCTTCCCTCGCCTGGCGTCACCGGACCGAAGAAGGACGCCTGGAAGTAAGCGGCGGTTACGACCAGTACAAGAACCGCGTATCGGCCCATCAGTGGGCGAGCGGGGCCTATGACCTGGACACCTACATCCGCCAGGCCTTCCTCCGGGCCGACCGGAGACGGACCCTCAATGACGCCCACGAACTTGCCTGGGGCATCCACCTGACCGGCTATGCCCTGGATCCCGGCATCATGACCGCCTTCGGGGACGTGTCCAAGGTGCAGTCGCGTTCGCTGGAGCGGGAACTCGCCCTGGAACCGGCCGTCTATGCGTCCGACACCTGGAAACCCACGGACGAACTTTCCTTCGAGGCCGGGGCGCGGATGTCGGCCTTCTACGCACGAAAGGGAAAGGCCTTCTACGGCCTCCCGGACCTCCGTCTGGCTTTCAAGTACTCCCCTGCCGAGAACCTTTCCTTCAAGGCCGGCCTGAACTCCCTGTCCCAGTATATCCACCTGATTTCCAACACTTCCGCCGTATCGCCGATGGACACCTGGAAACTCAGTGACGACAAAATCAAACCCACCTGGGGCTGGCAGGCCGCTGCCGGCGCCTATTGGACCGAACTGAACACCGGCATCGACTTCTCCCTGGAGACCTATTTCAAACAAGCCTACCGGGCGCTGGACTTCCTGCCCGGTGCGACCCTCTCCATGAATCCGAACCTCGCGGAAGACCTCGTTCCGGTGAAGAGCCGCGCCTACGGCGTGGAACTGATGGCCCGCAAGACCACCGGCCGGCTCACCGGGTGGGCCTCCTACAGTTACTCCCGCGCCCGCCAGAAGGAAATGGGCGACCGGGGCTATGCGGCCCTGGCGCACGGAGAGTGGTACAACGCCCCCTACGACAAGCCGCACGAGTTCAAACTCGTGACGAACATCGCCCTCACCCACCGTTACAGTTTCTCGGTCAACGTGGACTATTCCACCGGCCGGCCGGTTACGGTTCCGACGGGCATGTACTACTATGGCGGCACCTATCGCATGGCCTATTCCGAGCGGAACGCCTACCGGATTCCGGACTATTTCCGGACCGACGTCGCCTTCAACATCGACCCTGGACACTACCTCAAGGCCATCGCCCATACGGTCATCACCATCGGCGTTTATAACGTCACGGGGCGGAAGAATCCCTATTCGGTCTTCTTCAAGACCTCCCGGTATGGAATGGCCCAGGGCTACATGCTCTCGGTCTTCGCCACCCAGATTCCCTACGTCAACCTCAACATCCTGTTCTGATGAAAAAGATCCTTGCCCTACTCGCGGCCTCCCTGTCCGTGGCGGCCTGCATCTATCCTTACGATCCGGAACTGGACGAGGCCCCGGAGGGCGTGCTGTCGGTGGATGCGAATATCTGTATCGGCGGAACTTCCACGGTCCGGCTGGGAACCCTGATTTCCATGCGGGATTGGAGTGGATCCGGGTGGGTCGACCTGTACGGCGCCCATGTCTGGGTCGAGGACGAGGCCGGGAACAGGTATGAGGGAAAACCGGGATATCCCGACGCGGTGTACGGCATCAATTACATGATGGGCCTTCCTTTCTTCACCATCGACACCGAAAACGCACCCCTGGACCGCCGCTACCGTCTCAGGATCGACGCCCTGGGGGAATCCTATGAAAGCGACTGGAGCGAATGCATCGACCCGCCCGTCATCCGGGAAATCGGTTTCGTGGCCGACGAAGAGAAAGTCACGGTAAATGTGAGCGTGGACGGCGGGGAGAGCGGGACCGGCTATGTCCTCCTGACCTACGAGGAGGACTGGATGTTCCATGTCGATTACTTTCCCAGTTATGTCGTCGTCCATGACGAAGTGGCGGATACCTGGAACGTCATGGAGGGATCCCCGGACTTTTCCAAATACTGGTGCTTCCGTTCGACGAGGTCCAACCGGACGGTCCCGGTCGACTATACCGGCCGCACCGAGGAAGGGTTCACCGATTTCCCGCTCCTGTCTTTCGCCCGCAAGGACAGCCGCAACCAACGACGCTATTGCGTCAGCGTGAAAGCCAGCACGATTTCCAGGGAAACCTACCGGTTCATCCACAACCTCGAAGAAAACTCGGAAGGCGGAGACAACCTGTTCACCCCGAATCCCGGAGAAATTGCCGGAAACCTCCACTGTGAAAGCAATCCGGAAAAGACGGTGCTGGGGTATGCCCTCTTCTCCAGGGCGGCGACCAGGCGGGCTTACCTGGGCAATGATTTCTATATTCCCATTCCGGCCTATCCCCTGCTATATCCCCTTCCGGACAATTACGGTGATCTATACCAATCCGGGTTCCTTCCCCTGGAAGAGCATTTGGGAGAATATGACACTTCGAAGGAAGGCCCCTACGGCTGGGGTCCCCAATACTGCTATGACTGCACGGCAGCGGGCGGTACGCTGGAAAAACCTGATTTTTGGAGCGAGACGGAATGAAAAAGACGATATCCCTGATTCTGCTGGCCCTCTGTGGCCTGCTTACTTCCGCCGCCGGGGTGGAACGGATCTATGTGTCCACCGACCGGCCGGTGTACATCGCCGGAGACCAGGTCTGGTGCTCCCTGAGCATCCTGGACAAAAACGGCCGTTTTTCGCCCGAAAGCGCCGTTTCCTACCTGGAACTCGTTTCCACGGACGGAACGGTCTGTACGGCTAAAATAGGCCTGTTGGAGGGCCGGGGAGCCGGTTCCTTCCGCATTCCGGTCACGGCGCCCACCGGAACCTACCGGCTCATCGCCTATACGGCGGTCAATGCCGCCGAGGAAGGAACGCCCTATCTCTCGGGATCGCGACTCCTGACCGTCTTCAACACGACCTCCGTCGCCCGGGTGACGGATGGCGTAGAACGGATGGACGAATCGGCCTATGAGGCCCTGACGGTGGAAAGGACAGAACCGGAAGGTTCCGTGGAACTGTCCATGCGGACGCGGCTTCCGAGGAATGCGCCGGCGGTATTGAACCTGCACAATGGCGAGGCCGCCGCTTCCCTGAGCCTGTCCGTCTATCACGAGGACGACCTGATTCCGGCCCGCCGGGAAAACACGCCGCAAAGTTTCCTGAAAGCGATTCCCGGGGAAGTCCGGCTTGTACGCGAGGCCTCCGTCGAGCGCGACGGGGAAATCGTCTCCGCCCGGATCCGGGGCACCATCGTCCGGGACGAGGACGACCTGACCTTCGCCACGCTCTCGTCGGCAGGATCCCCTTCCGACGTGTATATCGGCCGCAACGATGGCGACGACCGCATCCGGTTCTACACTTCCAACATCTACGGAAACCGGGAAATCGTGTGCGAGGTTACCCAACTGGACCGGAAGGAAGGATATATCGAGTTCGAGCACCCCTTCCTCTATCCGAAAGTGGACGGTCTTCCGAAACTCCGCCTGAGCCCGGCACAGCGACCGGCCCTCATGGCCCGGAAAGCGGCCCTGCGGGCGGAGAAGGCGCTCCGCCTGGACACCCTCACGACCTTCATGACCCATCGGGAGGACCTTCTCCTGGCCTCCGTCGACAGGCACCGGTACCACCTGGACGACTATACCCGCTTCCATTCCGTCCGCGAAATCATCGTGGAAATCATCCCGGAACTCCGCCTGCGGAACGTAAACGGCGAGCCAGAGTTGTTCCTCACGTATTCGGACGCCCTGAACAAGCGGTCGGACCGCACCAGCAACATCCTGGTGATGATGGACGGCGTGGTCCTGAGTGACATCCGTCTCCTGCTCGATTTCGACGCCATGCTCATCGACGACATTGACATCTATGACGAGGCCGTCATCATCGGAAAGACCCCGGTGAACGGCATCGTGAATTTCATTACCAAAAAGAACTACGTAACCGCCCTCGACTTCCCCGCCAACGTGCGCGTCGTGGACTTCCAAGGTGTCGCCTATCCCGTCGCCTACAACGGCGCCGTCCCTCCCGGCGACGGCCAGGATCTCCGCCAGCTCCTTTACTGGCATCCCATCCTCCGGTTCGATGCTGGTTCCGACTACCGCGTGGCGATCAATACCCCCGGCTACAGCGGCCGCTTCAAAGCCGTCGCCGAAGGCTTCACCGAGGACGGAAAGCCGGTGTATCAGGAGTTTACGTTCGAGGTGGAATAGTCTCTGGAGAATCTTGCGATCCTCTCCTTGACAATTCTCAAATAGCTCCTTTTCATCTTTTCGCTCAGATAACTGCGCCCAACAAGTGCAACGGCCCATTCGGGCAAGCGCATGTAAGCGTCCAGTATCCTGTTCATTCGGGAAGGTATCAGACCGATCCGCCCGCCGAACCGCTCGAAATCGCGACGGCATGGATGGCCCGTTCTGATATACTCATCACTCTTCCCGATGTTCAGGGACAGACCGCCGTCCAGGCCGAGGTCATCGCCCGCAACATGAAGGCTGGTGTTCAAAAGATCGTATGCCGGAGCCAGGCGATAGTCCTGTCCCTGCAGGATTAAAGAGAAATTCTTCAGATGGTCATCTCCGTTGGCGTAGATATAGTTGAACAAGACGAGTTCGAAGAACCTTTCCATATCGACCATCCTCGCGGAGACATTCTTTCTGATTGCCATCGCGATATCCTCGTAACAGCCGCTGTACTTGAAATCCTTTCCGTCTTCCTGCTCATTCCTCCCGATGATGGATGCAAAGTCTTCCATCAGCATCTTTGTCCCGTCGGGAAGGACATCAAAGCGTTTGGTGATATACACAATCCTCCCTTTGGGAGTAAAACACAGTCCGTTAGCGGCTGTTTTGATTCCATACACTTGTGAGGCGATTTGCATGGTAAGGTGCTCATTGGCAGGAATCTGCCTGCGCTCCCGGAGCGTTTCATCCCATGGTGCAGGCTTCAGGATATAGGTCGATTGCTCCTCTTCTCCCGCTATCCGGATCCTGCCTTTCTCGATCACGGCCGGGAATTTCTCCTGGACTCCGGACACGGAGATCCTGTGCATGGCATCCATCATGAGCTGCTTGTCACGGACTCCGTCAAATTCGAAGTCCAGGTAAGGGCTCACCTTCCGGCCGTCAAAGAGCGTTCTGGCAGCCTTCGGACTATACGTGGAAAACCCTTCGTCAAGACAGGAAGGACAATGCTTGATATCAATCATACGGAAACCCTTTCAATATGCACCCCTCCGATGAAATCTTTTCCGGCCATGGCGGCAAGCAATCCGAAGAAATCACTTTCGTCAACTCTGGATGTCCGGCATATAACCTTCCGGTTCGTCCCTTCCGGCAACATATTCATGAAAAAAGGAAAGAGTGTAGGAGACTCATAAGATCCTTGTTTCTTGGACAATGTCACGGAGATCGAGGGGCAATCTGATGCCAGATAGGCCTCATCATAACGGAAACGATAGCCTTTGCCCGGGCGCAGCTCTGTCAGCACGCCGGCTCTCTTTTTATTCATGTATACATCCAGTTGCCTCATAAGCAGGAAGATCAGACCGTTTGACGGACTTTGAATACCATCTCCATTCCCAGCACCTCAAGAATCTTCGACAGGGTAGCCAGGGATGGATTCCCTTGACCGCGTTCGATGTCTTTAATGGTCGATAACCCGAGACCTGCCATCTCGGCAAGATCTTGCTGAGACAAGGACAGGGTTTTCCGGCGGCTTTTCATTACTTCTTGAAGAGTCATAAGTCCAATAAAATATACTTTTGGCTCAAAGGTATGGATTTATGATTGAAAACGCAAGCAATAGTTTAACAAAGTGTACTTTTAATAACAAGAATCAGCAGATTCGGCTCCAGGTGGCTAATTTCGAGGATGTCACCGATACCGTCCTGCTGGTGGACAGTAACGCCCGCATCGCCAAAGAATGCAGCATGTACAACCAGTATGTAGGGTGATATGAACCGGACCTTGAAATGATAAAGGCCGTGATAGATGGGATCAGCCGCTAAACACTATTCTGATCCTGGGATTTCGGAAAAGCTTCGGGAATCGGAAGCGTAATACCCGGAAGCTTGAGTCCGTCCTGGTTCGTCAAAGATCACGAAATCCTCGTAATCATACACCCAATCTGAATCGGAAGTCATTCCCATCACTGACTTGTACAAGCACTCACGGGAAGGAGCATTGAATGGCGCCCTCTCCGGAGCTAAAACAGACCAGTCTGAATGAAACACCAACGAAGAGCTATTCATCATGCTTATATCAGTAGGGCGGTAAACACCCTTTCCGAAATAAGCATAGCCACCTTCGTAAACCCCCAGTGCCTCTTCAGCATACCGGGAATCCGTCAAGAAATGTCTCCAGGGTACCATGGTCGGATCTGAGTGCCAATCTACATTCATATAGAATCCATCGGCGTGCATGGCATCAAGACCATCAAAATCTGTAAACGCCTTGTCTGGATATAAACAGTATTCGTCTGCTAAATGTCCGACCAGATGTCCAAACTCATGGGCGATGACTGCACCCGGCGCAGTAATGTAACACAAGTTGATATCCATCATAGCCTGACTATCCGAATATGCAATTCGTTTCGTGTTAAAGATAATCCCGATGAAAAGCGGGCGGGCTCCCGCCTCAGGAATCTTTTCGGCATATTCCTGTGCAGTTCCTATATAAATATCGGAGCCATCGAAAAACCGGTGGTCTATTCCTTCGCATTCATAAATGTCATTGGCAGACACAGCTTTGACCGTATACACATTGAACCGGTGACGGAGAGAATGGAAAGGCTCATAGTGGAAAAGCTCCTCCATCTCATACCTCATCCGCTGTTCATACTTCCCTTCCGGATCCATATCGGTATCCAGGAAACCATCTCCGAGTAAGACGATATCTATTCCCGTGCCCTCCAACGAAGCCTGGAGTTTCACAACCTCGCCGTCCCTGGAATAATCCGTCGAGACATGGTACAACGGAGTCTGATCCCCTTCATGGTACATCCTGCCGTGATAGTGGTCCCAATGATCCTCCTCAAGATATCCAGCAGAACCTGCTGGAATATAAATCGGGCACATCCCTGTAGCATCAAACATCCCTAATCCTCCCGTGGGTGGCACAATGGGAAGAACTCTGATTCTTGTGACGTTCGAACAATTGGCAAAGGCATTCTCACCCAAACTCTTGACACTTTCAGGTAGGACGATGTCCGTAAACTCCGTACAGCCTTCAAAAGCTCGATTGCCGATTTCTTCCAGGTTCTTGAAGCCCGCCATTGACATCAAGGGGGTATTCAGGAAGGCATTCTTTTCGATTCTTTTGACATTCTCCCCTCCGGAGAAAGAACGAATGGCTGCGCCATAAAAACAGCCGGAAGCGATTTCTTCCACCGATTCTGGAATGTGAATGGATTCAAGGTCGGGGCAAAATCCAAAAGATTCCCGTCCCAGTACTTTCAAACCTTCGGGGAGCGTCACTGTTTTCAAGCGATCCTGGGAAAAGAACCATAGCCAGCCGGTCTCCGTCAGGTTTTCCTTGAATACGATCCGACCCTCTCCATTGGTAAACGAATGAGAAACGAAGTTTTCATCGCTTTGGAGCTCTAGACGTAAGTCAATGGCCCTGCCATCGGTTGTCGTATATCGGATTTCATTGCCATTCATATCGCCAGCCTGACCACTAACAGAAACACTTCCCCATACGGAACGCTTGATCTCCACAGGAGCAGAAGACTCCTTCCGGGAAAGTGGCTTGCCTTCGGCATCCAGAAACGTAATCGAGTAACCGTCTGGTAGTTCTGTCGGGAATGCGGTGATATAGTACCACTGGCCTTCTTCGAGGAACTGGTCCTGTGGGGCAGAGAGAGTTATGGTCTTGCTCCCATCACTCATAATTGGGTACAGGACAGGGCTATTGCCGTCGTAACCAACACAAAGAGCAGTTCCTGCAACTGCCGTGCATGGAGTTCCGAATTCAATCGACTTTACGCCGGAAACGTCTACCTTGACTCGGATGCCGCCACATGCGTTCTTAAAGTGGAGTTTGTCCCCATCAGCGACCGCGATAGAGACAAAAGCACTGGGATCATAAGTACCTGCCACCGCCACTTGTTCACTAGGAACACGGATATTTATACCCGTATTTTCATAGGAAACATAGCTGTCTGAAGGATAAATGCCGTAGAATCTTCCGGAATATGAGGAAGGCAATTCGTCGAATGTCCCTTCGAACTTGACACTTTCTGCCGGAGTAGAATTATCTGACACAAGTGTCGTCGAATACGTCGTCTCCTTATCAACGGCAAGTAGTTTTATTCTGTCTCCAGGAGTCCAAAGAATTGCACCATCATCCTGCCGCAGGACTGTCCTGCTACCGGCGAGATCATCGTTAACTGCATAGAAAACGATTCGGTCATCTTCTTTAAAAAAGGGATCCTCTTCAGTCTGGCAGGAAAAAGTGCCGAAAAGAGCTATTGTATAGAATAAGATGTAATTAGTTGTTTTCATCTTCTTGTCGATATTTAATCCCATTCTTCGAATTCCGTTCCTTCATGACCTCCTGATAGATCATTAAAGGAATCATCACCGGATGTTAGAACACTCTTTTCCTCTTCAAGGTCACACACACGCATCATGGGAGCACTGTAGTTTCGTTTCATTGAATTACGTTTATTTAGTAAATGTCAAAATATGAACGTGTTCCAAATATACTGTATTTTTCATTTTAAAGACGTAAGTTTTACAATATTTTGTACAATTAACTCTCCAACTTCACTGCCTGCGGTTTCTTAGGCCTGCCACGACGCTTCTCGGGTGCCTTGCAGGAGCGGTAGAGCGGAGCGCAGCCGTCGGGGATGCAGTGGTGGATGGTGCGGCTGGTTCGCAGGCTTTGACCCCGTCTTCACAGCGGCTATCCGGCGCCCGGAATCATCTGAAGCTTGAAAAGGTCGCCGTAGAATAGATTATCCAGAATAGATAATCCAAATCAGATACTTAAAACGGGCGGCCCGGAGAGGGTCGCCCGATTTCGTTGGATCTTGTCTTTGACTTATTCGTCATTCGCAAGACCGGTGTAGCGGTAGCCGTGGACATAGAAGCTGTCCCAGCCGTATTCGGGACCGTCTTCGTCATCGGAGAAACTGACGTAGAACTCGATGGCGTCTGCCGGCATTCCGCTCGGAGTGGTGGCGCCACCCTTGACAATCTTGCCGCCGGTCACGGTCACCTTGCAATCGTAGTTCAGGTTGTCCACGTTGTCCGCAGAGAATGTCATCGCGGCAGGATCGGCCTTGATCCTGACCTTGAAGTCCCAGAAGGGATCGTCACGGTCATCGCTGAGCAGCATTTCGGTCGCGACATCGGCAGCCGTGTTGGAGGTGAACATCTTGATGTTTCCGAGACCGAACACGTCTTCATACACCACCTGACCACCCTTTGCAGCGTCAACGGTCACGTACCACTGGCCGGCCATCTCCGCTGTTGCGGTCATTCTGACCGGGTCCTTCTGGCAGGAAGCCACGAACATCGTCGAAAGGATTCCAAGGATATAGAATACTTTTTTCATAATTGTTCCATTATTAGGGTTCAAAAGGAGTCAGGGTCACGCGGAGGCCGTCGAAATCGTAATCGAAGATACCTGTTTCCGCATCGTAACCGCCCGTGATGTTATCGTAGTCGAAAGAACCCACGAAATACCAACTGCCGATCTTCTTGATGATGAAGGAACCGTCCTCGGCGAGGGAGAACTGCGTATCAGCGTGGAAGTCATAGGTAGGCTCATAGCCCGGATAGCGACCGGCATAGTAGAAACCGCCGCACATGTCGTCGATTTCGTAAACGCCGTCGGAAATAGGCTTGATCACCGTCGGAATGTTCTTATACTGGCGGGAACCCATCGAACAGTTTGCAAGATAGACGTTGGCCACGCCGCCCGGATTCAGGACATACACGTTACGGGTTGTGGACCAGGAGTAGCCGTCCGGATTCGTAGCGCTGTAGGTAATGGAATAAATACCGGGAACGTCGGCGTTCACATTGGAACTGACCTTGACATTCGGCGTATAATCCACTCCGTCGAGTGTTGCCGAATAACCCGGCTCGGTAAAACCACCGCCCAACTGGACGACGTAGGGATTGTCACCCTGGAGGGTGATCACGGGATAATAGGTGATTTTGGTCACACCCTTCGATGTCTTCTCGCAGCCCGTGGCCATGACCAGGAGTGCGGCAGAAAGGAGGAGTATCAAATTCTTTTTCATAATCGTATCCGTTTATTTCGCCCAGAAAACTTTGGTGGAAGGAGACTTGGGATCCGGACAGTTGGAATTGTACAGCGTAGAGGACTGAGCGTACGGGAAACGCTGCACGATCGCGTTGCTGCCGATGCCGCTGTCCACCTGGTAAGGGGTATAGAGGTCGCCGGGGGCAAGCACGGTAGGATCGAGGCTGTCGGAACCGAAGCTGTAGATATCTTCCGCTTTCTTGCCACCGAAGGTAGGATAACCCAGACGGCGCATCTCGCACCAGGCCTCGAAGTTGTTGATACCGCTGAGGGCGATCCATTTCTGGACACCGAGGGTCTTGTCGGTACCGTCGTAAGGCCAGGCCTCGATGGCGGCTTCCGCACCGGATACGCCGGCGGTGGCAAAGGATGCCTCAATGGCCGCTTCGTAGTATTCCTGGGCCTTGGCAGCGTTGTTCGCCACTTTCTGATAGTACTCGGACAGGAAGAAGTTGATTTCGGACAGGGAAATCAGGTACACCGGATCGTTGTAATGCATGTTCGGGCGGCAGAAGGCAGCATCCTTGTAGTTGCCGGACGTACTCATGTTGTAACCGGAAATGCTGCCCCAGTACTGCTTGTTGCCGTTCGGGCTGAAGAAGGCCTGCAGACGGGCATCGCCGTAGTCGGACATGGCCCGGTACAGGGCGACGTTCAGGGCGACGTTGATCTGGGTGGAACCGAAGTAGGTGGCGAATTCTTCCTGATAGAAAGGATTGGCCTTACCGGAGGAGTTCTCCACGAAGCACTTGAAAGCCACGTCGGCGGTCGGGAAATTGCCTTCGTTGACCAGGGCGGTCAACTGGGAATCCACGCTGGCGACGGCACGCTCACGCATGAGAAGCTTCAGTTTCAGGGCGTTTGCGAACTTGATCCAAGGGGTGGCATCCTGACCGGGATAGAGCATGTTCGTCGCGACGGCCGGATTCAGCGGGGCCTTCTCAAGGGCTTCGTCCAGTTCGGCGATGAGGCCGGCATAGACGTCCTTGCCTTCATCGTATTTCGGATTCAGGTTGTCCTTGCCCTGCTGGGCCTCGGAATACGGAGTCTCGCCGTAGGCGTCGACCAGGGCCTGATAGGCAAAGACCCGGATGACCGTAGCGGCCAGGTAGGAACCCCAGGCCTCTTCCTCGGCAGCCTTGTTCCGGACAAAGGTCGCGTTGCCGATGGCGGCACGGTTCAGGTCCGTGTAAGCCCCGTTCGTGCTGTTGCCCGCAATCTGGAACTGACTGTAGGTAACATAGTTGGAGGTTCCGAAGAAGTGCGCGTACTGCTCGGAGAAATAACCGCCGATGATCCGGAAGACATCGCCGTAGCGGGCGCTCAGCGCCATTTCAGCGGCCGGAAGGGCCATGTCCATGGTCGCCAGTTCCTCACCCGGGGAGTTCGGAGAATGGTTGATATCCAGATAACTCTTGCAGGAAGTAAGCGAAAGCGCTGCAACCGTAGCAAAAATATAGAGAATCTTTTTCATGATGCTTTCCTCCTTTAGAATTTGATGTTGAGATTGAAACCGTAGATACGGCAAGAAGGATTGACGTAGGTCTCACCGAACAGGCCGCCGACATCGGTGCCCTCGTTGGTGGATTCAGGATCGACATAGTAGTTGTCCTTGGCCGTCCAGGTGAACGCGTTGTTCACGAAAGCGGACACGGAAACGCCCGTGAAGGGACCCAGCCACTTCTTGGGAAGATTGTAGGTCAGGGAGATGTTGCGGAGTTTCACGAAGGAACGGTCGATGAAGTAGAACAGACGACCCTCATCCATGCCGTACTTGTCGAAGTAATCCTGATAGGAGCTGTCCGCCAGGTAGATCATGGTCGTATTCTCGCTGAAGGTCCCGTCGCCGTTGGAAACCACGGAGTTCGGAATCACGAACGGGTTACGTTCATTGTACGTGGTGATGAAACCGTTACCGGTGAATTCCATGATGTTCTTCGAACGGGAGAACATCTTGCCGCCCTTGCGGATATCCAGGGCAGCGCCCAGCGAGACATTACCCCAGGTCAGGTTGGTGGTGATACCGCCCGTCCAGTCGTAGTTGGCATCGTAACCGGTCGGGACGAGTTCGTCCGTCATCACGATCTGGCCCTTGTCATCCACGATGACTTTGCCGACATTCTTTCCGGAAGCGTCATAGTCGGGATTGGGAATCTGCTTGCCCGTTGTCTCGTCCACGCCCAGGTACTGCTGGTCGGAGACATATCTGGGAACATAGGTCCAGTAGGTACCGAACGGCTTGCCAACCTCGGCATACATATA
>Ga0247611_10006434_pt1 | contig 15077 bp, 2 predicted proteins | sample 177DNAGHGhighgp2_FD_192422 | JGI IMG/M metagenome (GOLD analysis project Ga0247611, IMG submission 192422) | Sheep rumen microbial communities from Palmerston North, Manawatu-Wanganui, New Zealand - 1770 DNA GHGhigh gp2 | ecosystem: Host-associated > Mammals > Digestive system > Stomach > Rumen ...
TTAAAAAGAGGGGGATTGGGGTTTGGGGTTGGGGGATTGGGGATTGGGGATTGGGGATTGGGCCCAATCCCCAATCCCCAATCCCCAATCCCCAATCCCCAATCCCCAATCCCCATTAAATGAATCATTTATAAATCATATATTATAAAAATAATAATTTATTTTTATATATTTATTAATAATTAATATTTTTAAAATATCTAATTTTAAAGACTTTTAATTTTAATTTATCTTTTCATTTAATGGAAGAAATTATAAAAGAGGAAGAGGAAGAGAAAAGCAATCAACAACCTCAGGAACAAAATGAAGAGGAGGAAGAAAAGCATGGAGAAAAGAAGAAAGAACAAAATCAAGAACTGAAGCAAGTTAAAAAAGATGAGCTTGAAAAAAAAATAAAAGAAGAAATATTTATTTATTTCATTGAAAATCATGATGAAAATAGCTCATTCAATGTTGAACTAGATAAAAGTAAATTTGCATCAGAATTAAAAATATTAGCAGAAGGTAATTATCCAATCTATAAAGATAATTGTAAATATTCAATATATAGATTTAAAATTTCAAATTTTAAATCAGAAGATAAGAAGAATATCAAGATTAAACTTAAATATAGAATAAATAATAAAAATTATGACGCTAAAATTGCGATTAAAGATTTCAATTTCAATTTTAATTTTGATTTTGATATATTTTTGTATGATAACAAGTTTATTTCAAATACTCATCAATATGAGAAATTTAAAGATCGGGATATATTTAAAATTTATATTAAATATTTAAGGGACAATAATTTACTTCAAAGATCAGAAGAAAATCTTAGTTTAATTTTATCAACTCTTAAATTTATCATATACCAAAAAAAATATGAATTTTCTTTTTATTTAGAAATATTCATGGAATGCTTTGCCACAAAACTTTCTTCAAAACTAATAATTGAATTTGACCCTAATAAAATTATTAGTCCTGTAACAATTGAAGAAAAAGGAAAAGAACAGAAAAATAAAATTTTAAAAGTCTATATTAAAAAATTAGTGGAAAAAATATCTTTGATTGGAGATGAAAATGATAAAATGAAATATAAAGTTAATTTTTATACCATAATTTTATATTTTTACTATTTTTTTGAGAAAGAAACATTTATATCCCTTTTGAATGATGAAAAAAAAAGAGATGATATGTATCCAATATTATTAAAAAATAATTGCTTTAAAAACATAGAATTATCTAAAGAACAAATTGAAAAATTAATTAATTTATCATTCAATTTCAATGAAATATTAATTGCTTTATCATTTAATAAAAATATTTTAATATTCCTTCAATTAATACAAAAAAATTTTGATAAAATTTCTGATTTATTTAAGAAGGAATCTTCTGATGCAAAGAAAAAAAAGAAAGAAGGAATAATAATTAATATGGATGATTTTATAAGCCCTAATGATGAAGATAATTTGGAAGAAATATCAAAATATTATTTAAAATTAGTAGAAGCTCAAATTAACAAAAATAATAAAGTTTTTATTATTTTTGGAAAAGAATTGATTGAGAAGTATACAGAAATTTTTAAACAAGAAAATATACTATATTTATTTCATCTCAAAAAAATATATCAATCTATTGAAAAATTTATTGATAATAAAAATATTAAAATAAAAAATTTAGATAGTATAATTCACAATAATGGATTAGAGCTTTCTAAGAATAAACAATTAGAAAGTATAGAAATTTTGGAATTCATAAATAAAGAAATAGATTTTAAAATATTCAATAAAACTACAATAGATATATTGGATGGATTAGATGCCTCTTCATTTAATGACGAATTTTATAAGAAATGGAAACAAATTAATATGAATGAGATATTTGGTAATCAATATAGCAAATTTTTAGAAAAAATAACTAAAATTATTAATGATATAAAACATTTTAAAATTTTATTAAAATTATTTAATAAGAGTAAGGACGATAAATCAAAAGAATTTCATAAACAAGCAATAATTTCAATGCAAAATAAATATACTGATTTATTAGAAGATTATAATATAATTGAAGATGAAGAACCAGATGAATATGGAGATGGAGATGAAGAAAAAAGCAAAAAAAATAATGCCTCTTCATATGATGATTTAGTTGAATTAATATTTTTTTCAGATAAAATGAAAATTGATTTGGACAAATTTTTAAATAATTTAATAAAAAGCTTTAATCCAAAAATAATTAATGATATATGTATCAAATTGTTAGAAAAAAATATATCTAGTAATATGAAAGATATTATTACTAAATTTTTTATTGAAAATTTAAGTAGTGCCGATCCTCTAACTTTATTACAATTAATAGATAATTGTCCTTCTTTACGATCTAATATTTTAGAAAAATTTGATAAATATGTGATTAAAAAAGAAGAATTTTTTGTAATAGAAGAAACACAAAATATAAAATTATTTGAAGGCTTACTTGAAAGAAAATTATTGGGAAATGAATTTAAACTTATAGAATATGTAAATAATAATTTAGAAATGATAAGTAGTCTACAACATGAAATAGAAGAAGGAAATATCTATTATAAAGATATAAATCTTTTTTATTTGAATAATAAAAAAGACGAATTAAAGAAAAAATTATTAATAATTAGTTTAAATAATAATGAATCAGCATCTAAACTTGAAAAAAAAATAGATGATTATATCAAAGAAATAGAAGCGATTAGAGAAGATTTGAATTTGGTATATAATGATTTGAGAAAATATCTCTTTGATACAGAAAAAAATAATATTATAATTTTAGGTGATATTATAGAAAAAATAAATACTGGATACTTAAATTGTTATGAAAATAATTATAAAGAGCAAAGCCAGCAATTAATAAATACTTATAAGGAAAAAGCACAATTAAGAGAGTTAATGAGTGGAAGCTTATTTTTTACTACAATATTTGAAAAAGAAAAAGAAAAATCTAAAAAAGATATTGATTGCATTAATCAAACAGAATTGGAATTTAATAAATTAAAAAATATTTTTTCAAATCAAACACTAAGAGCATTAAGCAAAGACACTTTAGATATGTGTATTAATTCAATAAAAGGTAAACAAGAAAATGATGTTATCAAAGAAATTGATTTATTAATAAATATTTTTAATATATATACAAAAAGTTCTGAATGGAATAAGAATGATATTGTTCAAAGAATGATAAGATTATCTAAAAAAGAAGTCATATATAATATTGCAATAGCAATTTCTATATTCATTGATAAAATAGGAGCAAAAAAAAATAATTTATACCCAAAATTAGAAGAAATAGTATCAAATTTAAAAAATTCTGAAATAGAAAAGCTTGAAAAAGATATATTAGAGGCCATTAAAAATTTAAAATTATATAATATTGATATATTATATAATGAAAACTTTAAGAATAATAATAATTATATAAATATTCTAATGAAATTAAAAGAACAGCCAGAATCTGTGCAATTTTTACTTAAAAGAAGCATAGATGATTGTCGTAATTTGCAGGAATTAGTAGGAGAAATGGATAATGGGTTTTTAAGTTCCAATGATGTATTAGATCTTGAAAAATGTGTTGAACTAATGAGTAAAGTAGGTACTGCTCAGACTATTAAAGAAATGAATGATTCGGATATAGTATGCTCTTTTGTTAAAGAAATAGGGAAATTTAAAAATATAGAAATATATTTTACTCAATATGTAAACAATTTCCAAGAATTAAAAAATTTATTTTCTTATGGTTTAGATAAATCTGAAGCTTCTAAACAAAAAATATCACTAATATGCCAAAATTCAACATTTATTTTAAAAAATAAAAAAAATAAATTTTTCGAAGGGAAATATTATGATGATTCTAAAGAAATTAAAATTGATATGGATTCTCTTCTTGAATTAAGGGATCGAGCCCAACTTACTAAAAAGGTTAAAGGTGATGAAGAAGAAAAAAAAATTTTAGAAAATAACAAAATTTTTATTGAAAAAGTCTCAGAAATATGCAATATTCATGATTTAATGAATCAAATATATATGATTGGTTATCCTAAAGAAATAACTATTCATATTAATATAAAAGATTTTCAATCTAATTTTTCAGGATTTGATAGAAATTATAATAATATTATTTCAAATTTAAAAAAAAATTTAGATGAATCCAAAAAAGCTCAATTAAAAGCCTATAATGAAAAGCCATTGATAAGGCTTATTTATGGAAGGCAATTTAACTTGATTTATAATTACTTAAATAAATATATTGAATTAAAAAATATTTCTCCATTTTTAAAATTTTTGACAAACAATTTAATAAAAGAAGAAAATATAGATTTTAAATATGAATCAAAAGAAAATTTATATGAAGATTTAATAAATAACATTGAAAATTATTTGGAAAAAATATTATTAAATAATAATTTATCCAAGGAAGATATTTATAAAGATAGTTTAATTAACTCTAAAGGAAAAGCTTATGATTATAAAGGAGTCTTTTTATTTTTATGCAATCAAAGTAATCAAATTGATAAATATTTATTTCATATATATAAATTTCTCACTGGAAATATTCCTATTGCTCAAACAGTTTTACTTTGTAATAAAGAAACAACAAATGAAGAATTAGTTGCATTTTTATATAGAGCCATTTTATGCGAATTTAATTCTTGCTTCATTATTGGAGGTATTGAATTATTAGAATTTGATAAAAAGAGTAAATTACTTGAAATTTTAAATCTACTTTTATCAAAAGATCAATTAGAAATGAAATCTTGCCTAATAGTTCTGTACACTAGTAAAAATACTGATATTTATAAAAGTTTAGATTTATTAAAATATCGAAAAAATTTAAATTTAAATTTTAAGAAACTAGAAGAATTAAAATGTAATGATGATGATAATAAAACTAAAATAATATCATCAGATGAATCAGGAGTAGGAAAATCTACACAAATTAAATTAGAAATAAAAAAACTAAATAAAGATTATATTTATTTCCCTTTTGGAGGAGTATTTAAGAGAGAAGAAGTATTTGAAAGATTAAAAAATTTAGATATTAATAATAATAGTATCATTCATTTGGATCTTTATGATACTGACCAAAATGATTTAATGATGGAATTTTTATTTTCAATATTAATAACAAAATTATATGGGCAAAATGAAGATATATTTTATTTACCAAAAGAAGTAGAAATTAGAGTGGAAATTCCTAATGGATTTATTGATTTTAAAAGCAAATTTCCAATATTACAAATATTCAAAGAAGAAAAATTAATAATTAAAAAATTACCTCCATTAATTGTTCCACAAGATTTTTTTAGTAATAATATTCAAATTGTTGCTAATTATCTCAAAGATTTTAATGAAAATAAAATAGATGAAACTGATTTATATTTTGAAAAAATTACCCCTGAAGATTTTTACCATTATGAAACCAGAGAAAATGCTCAAATTTTGACTCAAGGACAATGCCAAGATTTAATTTTTGAAAAAATTATAGATAAAATTCCTCAACCAAATTATTATCAAATTACATCTTTTATTGATGTTTTAGCTACTCAATTTAAAAAATTTAATCAAAACTTTTATTTAAATGCTCATATGATGAAAATGTTCAAAAATGATAATACTAGGAAAATTAGGTCATTTATTGTTGAAAGTTTTATTAAATTAACAAATCATTTTATTGAAGGAGCATTCACTAAATTAGTTAAAAAAAAGAAAACTAATAATTTGAAATTTGGTGAATATAATGAAAATAAAGACAATGAAGAAGCAATAAAAGATTTATCAACTAATAAGCATTCAGTAGTATCCTTTAAAGATATTAATCCTTCTTTATTATTCTTTCATGAAGGTAATGGCCAATTATTTAGCATTATAACAAATAAAAATAAAGATGATAGTGAATATAAAGATTTATACAATTTAAAAAATTACCAAGTTAGAAATCAAGATGAGGCAGTTGATTTACCTGATTATAAAAGCTATACACATTTACAATTTCTAAATGAATTAAAAGATATTTTAGATGTTAAAAATCCAGTAAGAAGAATAGATGCCAGAAAAGGTGAAAAATCATTAGAAGAAATTGCTGGAAATTATGTATTCACTGCAGATAACTTTGTTAAAATGGTAATTATTTTATTAAAAATTAGAGCAAAGATTCCAGTAATAATGATGGGGGAAACAGGATGTGGAAAAACATCACTTATTAGAAAATTGTCAGAGATGATTAATGATGGAGAATGCAAAATGAAAATAAAAAATATTCATGCAGGTATCACTGACACAGATATAATTGATTTTATAAATAAAGAAGTCATTATAGAAGCCAAAAAATTAAAAAAAATTGAAGACGATAAAATATCATATCATGAAACTAGAAAAGAAATTTATTTCCCAAAGAAATTATGGGTATTTTTAGATGAAATTAATACTTGTAAATCTATGGGTTTAATAAGTGAATTAATGTGTAAAAATTCATGTCAAGGAGAAAAACTTCCAGATAATATAGTATTTATAGCTGCATGCAATCCATATAGACATAGGGAGAAAGGAAATACAGAAAAAGCTGGTCTAGATATTAGCCAAGCTTATAAAAATATGAAAATTTTAAATCCAAAAGAAATTGAAAGAATTCAAAAAGCTGCTAATAGTAATTTGGTTTATACCGTTAATCCTTTGCCACATTCACTATTAAATTTCGTCTTTGATTTTGGAAATTTAACTCCAGAAGATGAAAAAAGTTATATTTCAAGTATTATTTCAGAACCAATTGAAAGATTGTATAAAAAAAATCAAGAAAAAGATATAGAAAAAGAAAATGATAAAGATAAAAAAGAAAAAGAAGAAAAAAAAATTGAGGAAAATTTCAAAATTATGCATAATTTAGCAAAAAAGATGATTTCCAAAGCTCAAAATTTTATAAGAGACAAAAATGATATTTCCTCTGTTTCACTAAGAGAAATTAGAAGATTTAATATATTTTATGAATTTTTCTATGGGTATCTAAAGAGTAAAAAAGAAATGAATTTAAATTTACTTGAAAATAATAAAATAGATAATTCAGAAATTGAATTTTATAAAAGATTAACTGAAATAGAATTACATATATATTCAATTATTTTAGGTGTTTTTGTTTGCTATTATTTGAGAATTACAAATATAAAAGATAGAAATGAATTGAGAGATTTAATGAATACTGTATTAAGGAAATTTCATCCATCTTTTGAAAATAAAGATTTTTTAGATATTCCCCTGAAAGAAGAACTTTATATTGCAAATAATATTGAACTTGAAAGTGGTATTGCAAAAAATAGGGCTTTATTAGATAATTTATTTTCACTATTTATTGCTATAAATAATAAAGTTCCAATATTTATTGTTGGTAAGCCAGGTTGTAGTAAATCTTTAAGTGTTCAATTAATTAATAAAGCAATGAAAGGAACATCTTCAAATAATCAACTATTTAAACAATTCCCCAAAATAATATTGAATTCATATCAAGGTTCAATGGGTAGTACATCTCAAGGAGTATTAAAAGTTTTTCAAAAAGCAAGAAAAGCTTTAGCGAATTTAAAATTAGAAGAAGACAAAAAAAATAATATATCAATGATTTTCTTTGATGAAATGGGACTTGCTGAACATTCACCTAATAATCCTCTTAAAGTTATACATTCAGAATTAGAATATGATTTAAATGAAGGAGATAAAAAAATTGCCTTTGTTGGAATATCAAATTGGGTTTTAGATGCCTCTAAAATGAATCGTGGAATGTTTTTATCTATTCCAGAGCCTGAAGAGGAAGATACTAAAGAGACTGCATTTATTATTGGAAAATCTTATGATACTCACTTAGGAGAATTACATCAAGATTTATATCAAAATCTAGGATTAACATATTTTAGATATAAAAAATATCTTTTAGAAAACCATTCTGATGATGAAAAAAAAGATTTTCATGGTAATAGAGATTTTTACCATTTGATAAAAAATGTGGCAAGAAATATTTTAGAAAAGTCCAAAGAAGGAAAAATAAGTCATCAAACTCAATTAAAAATATCAATTTTAAGTATTGAAAGGAATTTTGGAGGTTTACAATTTAATGATGATAATAATACAACATCTCTCCAAGTAATTAAAAATATTTTTAGAGTTATATATCCAGATTGTGAAGTAAATAATAATTTTGAAGTTTTATCAAGAATAAAAGAAAATATTTTGGATTTAAAAAGTAGATATTTACTTATTATTTCAAAATCTTCTGTTAGTACTTTTTTATTGTCATCAATTTTATCTGATTTAAACAAAAATTATAGCTTATATATTGGTTCTCAATTTCCAAATGATATTAAAAGTGAGGAATATCCTTTAAAAATATTAAATAAAATTCAAATGCACATGGAACAAGGAAATATATTAGTTTTAAAAAATTTGGAATCTGTATACCCAGCATTATATGATTTATTTAATCAAAATTTCACTGAAGTTAGTAAAAAAAATTATGCTCGTATTGCTATTGGCTCTTCTACAAATGCTTTTTCTTTTGTAAATGATAATTTTAGATGTATTGTAAATGTTGATTATAAACAAATTAATGATGAAGAGCCACCATTCTTAAATAGATTTGAAAAGCAAATTATTTCTTTTGAGGATTTATTGGATAAAGAACATTTAAATCAATCTAAACAAATTTATGATATATTAAATGAATTAATAACTTATGATAAAAATAAAATTAAAGGAATTAATTATGATCTTAAGAAGATTTTTGCAAATTTTGATTTAGAAGAAATTCAAGGAATAATATATCAAGAAAGCAAAATTTCAAATAAAAAAGATATAATAGATGAAGTAATTTCCAAGTTTGCCTTGACTTTACCTCAAGATATTTTGATTTGTTTAAAATTTAATGAATTCCCAAAAAATTATCCTGAAATAACAAAAAAGATTATGAAAGCATATAATTCAGGTAAGCATAATAATCTAAATGAATTTTTAAAAGAAATGTCTAATCCAAAAAATATCATTTATACTTTTAGTGGAAATTTAGATGTCATTAAAAATATTGAGAATATTAAAAATGATAAATTTGGTTATATAATAAATAAAAGAAATATTTTTGAAATTAAAATTAGTTCTATTAAGTCAGAGAATGAATTTGAAAAAAAAATAGATGATTTTTTTAATGATAAAGAAAAAAAAATATGCTTAATAAGATTTAATCCAAATGAAGGTCCTTTTATTAACTATATTAAATTCTTTATTGAAAATAAAGAAAAAGATTTATCAAGTAATAAAAATGAAACAAAAATAGAAAAAATATTTATATTTATTGTTCATTTAGTAAGGATATTTAATCGAGATTCTACAAAAGAAAAACAAGCATCTTCTGAAGAAGAAGAAGAAGAAAATAATAATAAAATTCTTAAAGAAACTATATCTCATACATCAGAATATTACCAAATATTCATAGATGACTTAAATGGAAATTATAAATTTTCTTTAGATGAAATTATTTCAATGGGCCAAAAAGATTTATTACAAAAATGTTTAAATTTAGATGAAGAATTAAAAAATAATATATATATAACATTGAGCTATATGAATTATAATATTTCTTCTGAAGTATGCAATTTAAATGAAGAAACATATATTAATGAATTGATGAAATATATTTCTAAAGAAAAGGATTTGAGAGATCTTATTAATGAATGCTTATTAAGAGAAGTAAATAATAATAATGGAGATTTTATAAAACAAATTTTTAAAAAGACAGGAGCAGTAAATCAAGGTGATATAGATATAATAAGTATTATTAATAAAAATTTATCAAAATTTTATATAAAATTATTGAATGTATTATATTTTAAAGCAGAAAATGCTCATTTTTTTTCTTCTTTACTATCTTCTTATGTTGAATTTAGAAATAAAATAGGCAATAATTCTTACTCTGAAACTAAAACAGAAACTGAGAATACTGAAACAGAAAAAATGTTGGAAAATAGTAAAAATATTGATATTGAATCTATGAAAAAGATTATTGAAAAAACAAAAGAGGAATTTATAAAGAAATTAAAATATAATGATGTTCAATTAAATGTAGTGGAAAAAATGAAAGCAAATAAAATTAAAATACTTTTAGGATTAAAATTGCCAGGATTGAAAAATTATATTGAGTCTATTGCTCAGAAAATTAAAACTTTAAAAAAACATTATAAAAGAAATGAAAGAAATTTAAGAAACAATAGAAGTCCAGGCAATGTAGAAGCATATAACTCAAATTTAAAAAAATATAATGAATCAACATCAAATGAGATTCAAAGTATAGATTTATTTAAAGAAATATCAAAAATTGATGAGAATTTATTTTATGATTTATTATTAGAAGATTATTATACAATATTTATTGGTAAAAATATAAAAAAGGATGATGATAAAAATTATGTTAATTTGCTTAAAAAAGTTTTAAAATTATTTGTTTCATTAAGGAGAAAGGAAGGAAATGGAATAGAAAAAGAGAATAGGCTAGAGTGCTTGGCAAATACAATAAATTGGGTAGAATCATTTTCAGAAGAAATTATAATAATATTGCAAGTCTTTTATAAATAAGTAGAATAATTGATAATTTATTTGATAAAATTCAGCTAAATTCAAACAAGGTAAATATTGACAATAAAAATAGTAATGCAATATTAAATATGATTGATTCTATTTTAAATGTTGTTACTTCAGATGCTCAAATATATATAAATAAAGAAAAAAATAATAAAGAATTTTTCCAATTATTAAATACTAATAATGAAATTTTGAATCAAATTTTACAAATAAATATTAATTTATGCTTAAATTCAAAAGAAGTTTTCTCTTTACAAGAACTAATGAAAATAATTAACTTTCTTATAAAAAATAAAAAAGATCAAATAGAAAATATAACAAAGGTAATCCAATTTTTTTCTAAAGAAACAAAACTTTTAAATGAAAAAAATGAAAAAGATGCAGTCAATGAAATAATTAATTTATATGATTTTCTAAAAGAAATAGTTGGGGATAAAGAAGGCTTCGCTAAATTAATAGCATTAATTTTAAAAAACGAATACCGAAAGATAACAAAAGAACTACAAAAATTAAATTTATTGGAGTTTATCTTGAAAGACATAAATGTTATATATTATAGTTCTCAATTGATAAAAAGTATTATATCTATTCATAGTAAGCCAGAGGAAATGGAAAATAATTTAAAAAATCTTAAAAAAGGAGATAAATACAAGAATACTATCTGTGAATCTAATAATGAATATTTAGATGAAATTATTATAAATTATTATGAATATGAAATTAATAAATTTTTTGGCAGAATTTCAAATTTAAAATTTGATGAAAAAAATAAAGAAGATAAAAATAAGAAATATTTTCAGAAATTATATAATGATCCAAAGAAAAGCAAATCATTTATTGTATTTGACTTACCATGTCAAATCTTTAAAGAATGCCTAGATTTTTTAAATGATATGATAATTAATAAAGAAAAAGAATTAGGAAAATTATGCAAATTGTATTCGACAACATATATTAAAGTATATTTAAATAAATTGGTTCATTTTATTTGTACAGATTTTCAAACAATGAAAGATATTAATCCTATAATAGAGAATTTTTCTAAATTATCTTCAACAAATTTTAGTAAAGTAATAAAAATATATATCCTAAAGTTATTTTTTAATTATTTTAATAGAAATTGGAAAGAAATGGAACAATTTAATTTCAAAAAATGTCAATTAGACTTCGTTGAAGAATTATATAAAACAGGAGATAATAATGAAAATAAAGAAAAAGAACAAAAAAATGTATTTTTAACAAATTGTTTTTTACCTTTGGATTCAAAAAATGATTATGATAAATATTTTAAAAAAAAACTCAATTTTGATAATAAAGAAATGAATAACTTTAAAGAACTTTATAATGAATTACCTCAATTTATTAAAGAAGATGGAATTGATATATTTTTGTGTTTATCAATAAATAAAATATTTTCTAATTTAGGATTTAATAAATATCAAGAATATTTATCTAAATGCAATTCAGTATTAATTGAATCATCTAAAAATGATAATAAACAATCTAATTTGAATCAATTATTAATGCTATTTTTTAATATTGAGAATTATAAAAAAATAATAAAGCCTAAAATCGAAAAAAAAAATGTTATTTATCCGGAAATATTAGAAATGATATTATATGGTTTTCGCTTTTGTGCTCAAACTTTAGATATTTCTAGAGAAAATGAAAATTTCTATTCATTATTATTTAAAAACAATTATTTACAGCATTTAAAAAAAGCTTATGTCCCTGGGAATGAATATCCAGATGATCTTAAATTATATTCATTAACCAAGATTGAAGATCATTTTATTAACTTTATAAATGAAGTTGGTTGCTATGTATGCAGTTGTGGATTTTATTATTCTATAGATCCTTGCGGTTTTCCAACTAAAAATGATAAATTTAAATGCCCTGAATGTAAACAAGATATTGGCTATGGACAAAAAGTTATTAATTATGGCCGAAATGATCATGGAATGATTATTCGACCAGGTCATTATAGAATTTTCAAAGATTCAAAGCAGAAAGAAGAGCAAATGAAAAAATATGAAGATTGTGATGAAAATATTCCAAATAGGACTTTAGAACAATATAAAAAAGAAGTTATACAACCTATTTTAGATAAATCTAAATATGATATAAATAGAATAAGTGAAAATAGATTCATAGAAAGAGATAAAAAGATAAGAAATATGAGTCAAATAACATATAGATTACTAAATTTCTTATTGTATAATCATTTGTTTTATGCCAATTGCTTAGGCTGTATTCCAGATGAGCAAATGAAAAATTATCTTCATGGAAGTATGAAATGCATTGAGATAATGCAAAAAGATTGGGGCTTTTTAAAAGAAGCTTTAGAAGCCAAAAATATAACTTCTATTCAATTATTTATTAACTTAATTTTCAAAAGATTAATAGAATTAATTAAAAAATTTAATCAAATGGAGAAACAAAATGAAAGAGACGAATTTGAAAAAGAAGTAGAAAAATTAGTCTCTATTTGTATAGAAGAATATCCTAATTATGAATTAAAATATTTGGAATATAATAAAGTTAATTTAGGATTAAATACATTTGACATTAGAGCAATTATTAGTGAAATATTTCAACCATCTGAAGATATTTATAAATTTGAGGATTATCCATATTTAAAATATTTTACTTATACAAAATATAGGACAAGGGAGGATTTAATAAATATGCTTGACCCAAAAGCAGAATATTTAAGAAAACATCCTTTATTATATCAATATTTACAAGATACTTCAAAAACTAAAAAATTAAAATATCTTCCAGCCTTTAATGAATTTACTAATTTTATGGTAGAAAATTATTCTTGTCAAATATCTAGACAAAAAGCCAAAGAAATAAATTTAAGCAGTCAGAAAATTATGAATGATGAAAACTTTAAAAATAAACTTAAAAACTTTAAAGAAGCTTGGGAAAAAATATACAATGATGCAACTAAATATAAATGCAAAGATACTATGAAACAAAAAAAGTTGGATGAAAATGATAAATTGATATATTTTTTGAATGATGATGGAGAATTAGGATATGGAATGTATTTGGCAGCTGCATGCCAAAATTTTATTGAATGGCAAAATAACTTTTTACTACCAATAATAGAATCAGAAAATCAAAATTCTAATTTGAAATATTATATTAAAAGTTTAAAAAATAAAGTACCAGTTCAGGATGCTTTGACTGAAATTTTATTAATAGATAACTTTGAAAAATCTGAATTCAATGACTTTAATGATATTTTATATACATTTTCAAAAAGAAACATATTTAATAAAGATGGAACAATAAATTATCTAAAATATAATTCATTTAAATTTGATTTATATTCAATTGAAGAAGAATTAGGAGAAATCATATTGCCTGGCAAATGTTTATTTGATGATGAAGATCATCTAAATTTTATGGCTTTTTGGGGAGAAGGATTTAGAGGTGGAAAATCAGATATACTAAGTGATTTTTATTTTAATTATAAACAATCAGATTTATCCGAAAATGAAATAATAATTATAATAAAATATATAAAAAGAAGAAGGAGAAATGGAAATTCAGATTTTACAGAATTTTTTAGCTCATTAAATTTATTAATATTTTATTTGATAAATAATAAAGCTCTTATCACTGATAAAATTTCAAAAATATTAAAAGAAAAACCCTCTTATTTAAAAATAAGTGAAGATTGTGATGAATTCTTTGAAAAAGATGGAAAAGAATTTGAAGTAAATAAATTAATGAACATATTCTTTTATATAGAACATTTATGCTTTGAAGATTTATGCCAAACTCTTCAACCAGAATTTAAAATTAGTATAGATAATAAAACACAAGAAAAAATTAAAAAAAATCTTTTAGAAACCAATAATGAAAATAAATATTATTCTATTAAAGATTTAGGCGCAGCTTTAAGGAGATATATATCAAGATATTTAGTAGGAAATAGGCAGGATATAGAAATTGATGAAAAAAGAATGTTATCTTATGAGTTATCAAGATTAGATTTATGGGAGGAAAAAATTGGGCAACTAAATAATTTAGAAAAATTAGTTAAAGATCAAATAGGGGAATATAAATTAAATATAGGACAATCTTTTTCATTATATGAAATAATAGGAAAAGAAGATAAAGAATATATTAAAAAGCAAGAAGAGTTAATTGTGGATGATATAAATCAAGAGGAAACTCAACAAATTACTGAATCACAAAGCAAAAATAACCCAGATGATGATGACTATATACCTGATAAAATTATAGATGATGAATAAAATAGTAGAGATATTTGACTATAAAACAATAGAATTTAAATAAAATAATTCCTTTAAATTATATTCATTTGAGTTTAGATTCAATAATTGAAACAAAATTATTATTTAATTATAAGTTTTATTATTTTAAACTATATAAGGACAACAAAACTTAAATAATTATCAAAAATGGGGATTGGGGATTGGG
>Ga0247611_10006435_pt1 | contig 15076 bp, 14 predicted proteins | sample 177DNAGHGhighgp2_FD_192422 | JGI IMG/M metagenome (GOLD analysis project Ga0247611, IMG submission 192422) | Sheep rumen microbial communities from Palmerston North, Manawatu-Wanganui, New Zealand - 1770 DNA GHGhigh gp2 | ecosystem: Host-associated > Mammals > Digestive system > Stomach > Rumen...
TTTAGGATTCATAGCAATAGCCAGTGCTTGCTCTGGATTATACTTATTAACGACGTTATCTAATTCCCTTTCAACAGCCTGTTGCAGTTTTAAATCGATTGTTAACGTTATATCCAATCCAGATTTTGCTTCGTTATATTCTTCTGCCTCTTGAAGTCTATTTCCCTTAGCATCACTATAATATTTTATAGATCCGTTTTCTCCCTCTAAATAATCATTATATTTTAATTCTAACCCAGCTAATCCTTGATTATCAATTCCAACAAAACCAATTGTTTGTGCCATCAAATTTCCATAAGGATAATATCTTTTTGCTTCTTTTAAAAGATATACACCATCATAGTTTAAAGAATTAATTTTATCGGCAATTTCAAATGATAATTGTCTACCTTCTGGATGAACTCTTTCTAAAGAAGTCTTTTTATTAACATGAGAAAACATATCTTCATAAGATACATTTAATATTTCAGCTAAATCCTTAGCAACTAGTTCTTTATCTTTTATTTGATTTGGTATTAAATATAGTGATGTTGTCGTTATATTATCGGCAATTACATTGCCATTTCGATCTAATATTTTTCCTCTATCAGCTGTTATTGGTAGATTTCTCGACCATAAATCTTTAGCAAGATTATTCAACTTATTATAACTAAATACTTGGATATATAATACCTTTATTATTATAAATAACATAAGTAATGAAATAAATAATACAACAAATCTAATCCTAACTTGTTTATCTTGCCAAAACATATATTTCACCTATTTAATTATATTAATAAAAAAAAGAACTATTACAGTTCTATTTTTTTAATAACCATTTTGGTTGTTTTATATAGCACGAAATTATAGCGACACCCAACATAATAGGTATCAAATTCATTTCAAATAAAATCATGAGTAATAACACCGTAGCAAGGGGTTTTTTTAAAATATTCGATAAGAATGCCGTTGTTACAATTGCCATAGCAAGGACGCTATTAACACCAAGTATTATAGAAAAAGCATAACCAATTGAAATTGCTGAAAAAATCATTGGAAAAAAGTGTCCTCCGTTAAGTCCTGATTCAATACAAATGTTAGTAATAAATATTTTAACTATTCCTGTTATTATTAAAATTAATATACCAATAGATGTTCCATTTTCTAAAACAATATGTATTTGTGATTCACCCGAAAACATTGTTAATGGAAGTAAATATCCTACTATTCCAAGAATAAGAGATCCAAAGATACATTTAACTAATATTTCATTTTTAATTGGTTTTAAAATTATAGTCACCAGTTTTTTTGACGCAAAATAAATATAACCCATTGTAATACCAATAATAGTCAATAAAATTACGTATAACCAATTAATATTACTTAATTCAGCTGACCCTACACTTTCAAATCCAACTCCTCCACCAAAAACATTATTTAATATAATAAATATACCGAATGAACCAAGGATAGCTACAAAATATAATACAATTTTGGATGTTTTAGGGATTGTCGTTTCTTCTTCTGATTCTAAAGGTTCAACAAAACCAAATAATGGTGATTTAAATATTGTTCCAAGAGTCGCAGTAATGCCAATACTTGTTAATTCTTTAACTTCTTTAAAAGTATTTTTTAGCTTATCACCAATCCATGTAAAAAGACCGGCAATTATTCCACTAAGACCAGCCTCAGGGCCAATACTAGCACCAATTATAAGTGGAGATAAAGCACATACAAAATTGGAAATAATATTGTTATATTCATATCTACCTGTTTTTTTTACTTTTGTCACTACTGTATTTAATTCCTCTGGATAATTACCATTCTTTCTTTTTAAAAGACCTATTAAGATACCACCTATTAAACAAACAATAATTGTATAAAAAGGAATATTAGTATTATTAGGAATAAAATCCCATAAAAAATAAATACCAAAATTCATAATTTTTATAAACAACCATATAATACAACCAGTTATACAACCAAGAACTAGAGTGTAAATAATCATTAAAAATGATTTAACTAATTTATTCATAAAAAATCACCTATAAATACATTTTAAATTAAAACTGATACTTATGCAAATAAATATATCAAGATTTAAACAAATCTTGATATATATCTTCATAATTAGTAACTAGTTTAATCTTAAGTTTTGACATAACTTTTTCAGGTATTTCATCTAAATCTTTTTGATTAGATATAGGTATATAAACCTTAGTTATTTTATTATTATAAGCAGCAAGTAATTTTTCTTTTATTCCACCAACTGGCAATATATCCCCTCTTAATGAAATTTCACCAGTCATTGCAATGTTTTTTGGAATGTTTATTTTTAATATTAAAGAAAGTATTGCTGTAGTTATAGTTACTCCAGCAGATGGTCCATCTTTTTTTATTGCTCCTTCTAAAGCATGAAGATGAATATCTTTAGTATTAAAATAATAATCACTTATTTTATATAAATCATTATGTGATCTAATGTAAGAAATAGCTACTTTAATGGATTCTTTCATTGAATCACCAAGCATACCAGTTGTTAATAACTCACCATGTCCTTCATAAAAGCAACACTCAAGAGGAACTACTGTACCTCCATTATCACTTTGAGCAAGTGCATTTACAAGTCCTGGCTCCAATGTTTTATTATAAACATCTTTTTCATATTTTGTTTTTCCTAAATAATGAATTATTTTTTCTTCATCTAATAACATCGGTAATTTAACTTTATTTACGGTATTATCTGTAATTATTTTTCTAATTAATGTATCCAATACCCTTGAAAGTTCTCTAACACCAGCTTCCTTAGTATAATTATTAATAACAAAAGATATTAAATCATCATTAATTTTAATCTTTTTTTCATCTACAATATAATTTTCATATATTCTTGGTAATAAGTATTTTTTAGACATTACTATCTTTTCGAAATCACTATATGATGATATATCAATTACTTCTAATCTATCTCTTAATGCAACAGGAATACTTTCAATATCATTTGCTGTCAAAATAAATAACACATTAGATAAGTCAAATGGTTCTTCAATATAATTATCAATAAAGAATTCATTTTGATTTGGATCTAATATATCAAGTAAAGCAGATGATGGATCTCCTCTAAAATCTTTACCCATCTTATCTACTTCATCAATAAGTATTAGTGGATTATTTACACCACATTTATTGATTGCTTGAATAATCTTTCCTGGATTAGAACCTAGATATGTTCTTCGATGACCTATTAATTCAGCAGGATCTGATAATCCACCAACACTAATTTTATAAAACTCTTTATTTAAAGCTTCAGCAATAGAAATTGCTATAGATGTTTTTCCAACACCTGGAGCTCCAACTAAACATAAAATAGGACTTCTAAACTTAGGATTTCTTTTCTTAATAGTTAAATATTCAATTATCCTAGCTTTAACATTTTCTAAACCATAATGAGTTTTATCTAAATATTTTTTAACATTAACAATGTTTGTATTATCTTTTTTACTATTATTCCATGGTAAACTTATAACAGTATCCAAATAATTGATAACAATGGAACTTTCAGGGAAGTTTTCATTCATATTAGAGTACTTATTTAGTTCTCTTAATAATTTTTCTTTTGTTTTTTCATTTAAACCTAATGATAGTATTTTTTCCTCATAAGAAGCAATAATATCTTCCTTATCGTTTTCTTCTCCAAGTTCTTTTTTTATTTCTTTCAATTTTGATTTAAGAATAAATTCTCTTTGATTTCTTTCTAAATCATCTTGTAGTACTTCATCCAACTTAGTATCTAATTTTAATATTTCCATTTCCACAGATATATCATATATTAAAGCATTAGCTCTTTTTAAAGCACTTACTTCTTCCATATATAATATTTTCTTTTCAATTGAAAATGGTAAGAAGGCCGTAATCAAATCTGTAATTATATTTAAATCATCGGTATTTTTTAAAGAGTTTAATATACTATTTGAAGCACTAGGATTTTCGTTTACATATTGTTTTAGTAAATCAATTAATTTTCTTTTTATTGCTGTTTCTTCAACTATATCTTCCTTAGCACTTTCTATAATTGATACATCAGCCATTAATATATCTTCATCATCATCAAAGTTATTATAATTAATTACATCTACTCTATTTAATCCGTTAATAACAACTCTTAAATTTCCATTTGGAAGTTCTATTTTCGATTTTAAATGAGCAATAACACCAACATTTGGTAAATCATTTATCTCTGGAGTTTCCTCTAAAGAATTTTTAGGACATACAACTAATAAATGTCCATTATGATGTTTCTTTGAAAGCTCTACTACTTTTTCACTAATTGAATTATTAAGTTCAAGTTTTACTTCTTGATTAGGAAGGATAACTAACCCTTTTAGTAACATAACTGGTAAGTAATTATTCATTTGGGCTCATCTCCTTCTCTTCTAAATATAATATTTATATTATCATAATTTTTTATTAATTCAATAAATATGACACTAACTTTACATAAAAATTTATATTTTTTTTTAAAGAAAAAAAGTGACCAAAATTTGATCACTCTGATGCATATAAAAACTATATTGGTTATACTTATTTCTATACACTTTTTTCTATAATTTTGATTACGATTTTTATTAAAAACATTTTTATAAGTATTTATTACAACATATACATGAAATTAGTGTTTTTTTATATTTTTGGTTGCTTAAATACACTAGTCGTAACAAATACTTTTTTATTTTTAATCTTAATGCGTTAATTAAATATTACACATCAGTGAATACTCCACTCATGCCATCATATTTACTTCTAATATTAAGGTTGCTGAACTTGAATACTTGTCCCAATCCACTACTAGAAATAGTATATGAATTTGCATTAGCTAAAGATATGCTACTCTTAGCGTGTTGATAACTACCATATACTCTACCACTTCCAGAAACTGTAAATGTTGTACTAGCAATAATACTACTACCACCACTAGGTAATTTCAAAACTGCTCCATAACCATTTCCTGGTGTTTTTGTTGCACTTGGATAAATTAACCCACCTGAATATGTCAATTTTGCAGATGCACTACCATATAGTGATGGTCCATTTAAATAAGTACCAATCAAATCATAACTTCTTACATTTGGACTTTTTTTCCAAGAGCATGAAATACCAATGGTTTTGTTTGCTTTTGAAATTCTCAATATTTTAGATGCTGTTTCATGAGTTGTTCCTTTTGGTTGATAACCATCATGATATGTTTCAACATATTCCTTTGATTCGACAGTGCCCGGAACCATTTTGATTCCATTAAAGTAATTCATATCTTCCTCAGTCATATATGCTTGATAACCATCATAATACATTTCAGTAATAAAGTCGTATTGATCTTTAGTAAAAGTAATTCCGTTATCATTTATGTAATAATACTCTTGAGCATGTGTAGTTATAATTCCTATAAATAAACTAAAAACTATTACAGGAATATATAGGTATCTTTTCAATTAATTCACTCCTTTCCTTGTTACCCGAAGTTGATACTAACACCATGTCAGTACTTACCAAAGCAAGTACAACTTGACAAAGAAAAAAGTGAAATAATCATCCTTATTTCACCTTATTTATTCTAAATATTTATCGATATAATTTTCTTTAAAATAATCAAATAATAATCGTTTATGTTGATTATTATCTTTTTCACGAATATCTACACTTTCTTTTATTAGTTTATTATTTATATCATCAATTACATTATATAATACAATAATATTATTTGTATGATCATATGTCCACTTTGTTGTTATTTTATCCTTACTTTTTTCAATTACATCAAAAGAGTCAAATTCAACAAAATAATACATCTCTATATGTTTTTTCTCTTCATCCATTTGAAGATAATAATACTTTTCTTTATTATTATATTTAAACTTTTCCTTTACCTTTGTTGGAACGTTAGCATATTCTAAATTGTAATTATAATCATTTTTATTAACTTCACCATTAATCTCTTTAAATAAATTACTATTTTGATAATCCTTTTCTATATCTAACTTTATCTTTTCTATTTCACCATCTTTTTCAATAGTTACATACATATTAGATATATAATTATTGAATTCTTTATTATCTAATGATATTACTTCATTATAGCCATTAGTTTCAGAAAAAATAATAAAATTTGAGTTTGAATTACATATTAATTCTTTATCATTATATACTAAACACATTTTATCAGGATTATTATCCGAAGAAAGATTAAAGTATATATTATCTACTGATTTATTAATAATACCATAAACTTTATATTTATTGTTGTCTGTTGTTATTACATATTCAACAATATTATTATAATACGTTATAAAATAGTAAACTAGAAACATTACAATCAAAAAGAAGATTATAATAGTAGCTACTAACATTATCTTTTTAGATTTCTTCATTTCCATAGTAATTAAACCATGAATTACATCATTTAATGTCTTTATATCATTTACTTTTTCACCAGCATAAATGTCTACCATTGATACATTAAATAGAATACATATATTTTTAACACTATCAACACTTGGAGCATCTTTACCAGTCTCCCAATTAGATACAGCTTGTCTACTGACATGTATTTTAATAGCTAATTCTTCTTGAGTCATTTTATTCTTTATTCTTAAATCTTTTATATATTTACCTATCTTATCATTTTCTATCATTATAACTACTTCCTTTACTTCGTAAAGATTATAAACTAGTAATTATATAATACTTTATATTTTCGATAAATAACAACATTTAATATATGTAATAAAAAAAGATAACAAAATGTTATCTTAACTTAATGATACTAACGTAATTCTTGCATATCCATGACCAAATCTTTGTCCAGATGTAGATGTTCCATTAGTAACACCACCTACATAACCTGAACCTCCACCACCAGAATAAGTAAAATTACATGTAGTGTAATATGAACCACCATAGTAGCCACCACCACCGGCTGCTAATGTATTTCCTTGACCAAATTATCCTTCACTATCAGATAATGGATATGCTTTATCTAAATTTATATCATTTTGATCTACAAAAGATAGTTTAAAACATTCGGTTGTTATCATATCTTCTTCTCTATTATCTACACTATAATAAAAGGCATATGAAAAAGTAGATAATAAAATTACCATTATTGAAATAATAAATATGACTATTTGTTTATTAGTTAAATATCTTCTCAACTTTTCCATATCATTACCCATTATTAATTATAACATAAGAATAATATTTAAGAAAATAAAAAAGGAGTACTACTCTCCTTTTACTACCTCGATTGCTTTACGCATCTTCATATCATATTTAACAACTTCTAAGCCACCAAATTGAGTTAGTAGTTGTTCCTTAGTCATACCATAGTTTTCAGCAAGTTTTTCTGCTTCTTTATTAGCATCTTTATCATTTATTTCAAATTTTTCTTCTTTTGCTACTTCCTCAAGTAGATATCTTGCTTTTACTCTATTCTCAGCTTCAGGATGCATTTGTTCTTCTAGTTGCTCTCTACTCATATGAGAAAATTCTAAGTATTGATCAAGAGATAATCCTTGCATTCTAATTTGATCTTCCATTTGATGCATCATTCTATGAATTTCCTCATGAATTATTTCATGATTTATTTCTACTTTCATATTAGATACAGCTTTTTCAATACAATCATTAATATATTTATCTTCAATAGTTGCTTCTTTTCTCTTTATAATATCTTCTTTAACTTTCTTTTCAAATTCTTCCTTTGTTTTTACATCTTTATATCCTAAATCTTCATAAAAATCTTTATTTAATTTAGGTAATACTCTTTCCTTAATTTCATTTACTTTTACTTTAAAAATAACTTCTTTATTTTTTAATTCTTCAGTATAATTTTCTGGAAATTTAAGTTTTAATTCCTTTTCCTCTCCAACCTTCATACCAATAAGACCTGTTTCAAAACCAGGAATAAAAGTATTTGAACCGATTTCTAATGGATAGTTTTCTCCACTTCCACCTTCAAGCTTTTCACCATCTACAAAACCTTCAAAATCGATAATTGCAGTGTTTTTATCAGCTACTTCACCATTATCCTTAACAACAATTTCAGCAAATCTTGATTGTAAATTATCTATTTCTTGTTCTAATTCTTCTTTAGTAACTGATGCTTTTTCTTTTTTAACACCTAATCCTTTATATTTTCCTAATTTAACTTCTGGTTTAGTAATTATTGTAAAAACATATTTTATATGTTTATCGTCAATTTCTTTAATATCTACAGCTGGTTCGACAACTGGAATTAAATCTTTATTATCAGTCATAACTTTTCTATATGCTTCATCTAAACCTAAATCCATGGCATCTCTGTATAAAGATTCAATACCAAATTTTTTAATATACATGTCTTTAGTTACATGGCCTTTTCTAAAACCATCTATTTTAGCATTTTTAACATTCTTTTTAAATGATTCATCAAGTAATTTTTCCCATTCTTTATCTTTAATAATATATTCTATTTCATTAACATTCTTCATGTTTTAACCCCTCCTTAAGATATTTTAACTATTTCAATTTTATATGAACCGTTTGGTGATTCAACTTCAAGAACATCACCAACTCGATGACCAAAAATAGCATGTCCAATTGGTGATTCATTTGAAATCTTATTTTCAAATGGATCAGCCTCTAATGAACCAACCATTTTATATTCTTCTTCTTCTTTATCATCAATATATTTGATAGTTACTTTAGATCCAATAGACACTACATCTTTAGAACCTTCTTGAATTTCAGAATGTTCTAATTCATATTCAATTTCCTTTATTCTAGCTTCAATTCTACCTTGCTCATTTTTTGCAGTATCATATTCAGCATTTTCAGATAAATCACCTTGAGCTCTAGCTTCTTTAATTGCTAAAATAACTTGTGGTCTTTGATTTTCTTTTAAATCATTTAACTCTTCTTCTAAGGCTAAGTAACCCTCTGGAGTCATTAATATTTTTCCTTCTTTTTTCATAATATCACCTTCATAAAATTATACTTCACAAGTATACTACAAATAGTCCTTAATGTCAAAGATTTTAAGTCTCATCATATCATTTTTTTTCAACTTAATTGGGCATTTGATTTTAAGGATTTCTTTTGGATGTCTTGCAGCATCTACAACTTCACCTGTTTCATCAATTATTTCCTCTATTTTAAATGTTGTAGCATCCAAATTAGGTCCAAAAAATTCTACCACACTTCCAACTTCAAAATAGTTTCTTTCTTCTATAGTAGCAACTTGTTTATCCTCATCATATTCTATGACTAACCCTAAGAAATCTTGATTAGATATTTCATCTCTTCCTAGGTAGTATTGTTCATCAACACCAACTTCTTTGTCAAAGAATTGTGGTGTAGAATCTCTATTAGCACATCTATTTAATATATCTAAATAATATTTAGCATACTTATCAGTTAAAGTATTATTATTAATCTTATCAATTATTTCCCTATAAGTTTTAATAACAGTTGCTATATAATAAATGGATCTCATTCTTCCTTCTATTTTTAAAGAATTAACACCAATATCCATCATTTCCTTTATATATGGAACCATATTCAAATCCTTTGGAGTCATTGAATAAGTATTACCATCACCATCTATGTCAAATGAAAAACGACAAACTTGAGCACAACCACCACGATTAGAATCTCTATTAGTAGCATAATTAGATAAAACACATCTTCCTGAAATACTTGTACACATAGCTCCATGAATAAAACATTCTAAATCCGCACCAGTTTCTTCTTTTATTCTTTTAATATTTTCTTTAGAAGCTTCACGAGCTAAAACAATTCTTTTAGCACCAAGATTTTGATAAAACCTGACTGTTTCATAATTTAATGAACTAGCTTGAGTTGAAACATGAAGTTCCATTTTCAATTTATTTTTCTTCCACAATTTCATAACAAAAATATCAGATACAATAATAGCATCAACGCCAATTTCATCCAATTTAATTAAGTATTTTTCTAAATCTTTAATATCTTCATTATGAAAGACTATATTTACCGTTACATATATTTTTTTATTCAGTTTATGAGCTAGATTAGTAGCTTGTTCTAAGTCACTAATAGAAAAATTATGGGCATTTGCACGTAATGAGTAGTCTTGTCCTCCAACATATACAGCATCTGCACCATAAAGATATGCTATTTTAAGTCTTTCAAAATCACCAGCAGGTGATAATAATTCAACCATTTATATCTTCCTTTATCTATTAACATTTATTATGTATAATGAATATTTATTCCACTACCCCATCCGTTTTTATAATTTACAATTTCTCCATCTATATTTAATGCATCTGGTAAGAAAACATCTCCCCAAACAGTATTGTGCTTTTCGTATTGTACTTGTAAATTATTATTATTTAAAACATCTTTTATATATTGCCAATCTTCTTTAGTAGCATTCCAAACATCTAATTGAACACCATCTTTATAAAATCTAAGATCAGCTTTAGCACCCATTAAATGACTTGGACGATCCTGTTTAGTAGAGTGATCTCCACCAGAAAAGACAGTAGATTGAAATGAATATCCTTTTCCATCATTTGCAAATTGTTGTTCTACTCCCTCTAATCGATCAAGCATTTTATTCATATTTGCTTTAAAGATTTCTTCATTTCCACTTCTTTGAGCATCAGCAAAAAGATCATGTCCATTATTTCCACCAAACCTATTTACTTCTTCATTAATAGTTTCTAAACTACGTCCTATCTTTATGAAAGGAACATAATCAGGTAAAGGCGTAGTGTGTTTTTCTTCTTCACTCGTTTTAATCGGAGTTATAAGTTCTTCTTCTTCTTCATCTTCTTCTTCCCTTAAAAGATCAGATATAGTTTCTGACATTGATGAAGATGAATTTGCTGATTCTTCTTCAGTATCAGTAGTTTTAATTTCTTCAATAACAACGTCATCAGATACTTGTTCACTAGGTATTTCTTCTGCAGGTGCTGATGCAACTTCTTCAATTGGTTTAGATGATATTTCTTCAATACTCTCATCATTAGCAATTGGAGTTATAGTTTCTGTTTGAACTTCCTCTGTTGGAGCAACAGCTTCTGTTACTTCAACTGGATTATCGACTTCATTCGAAGGTAAAACATCTTCACTGGTTGTAATAGGCTCAATTGTTTCTTGAACAGCATCTGGAATTTCATATGAAGTATAATTAGCAACATTTTCTTGTGGAATAGTAGAAGGTGTAACACTTGAATTATCTACTTTTTCAATATTAGTAATTTGTCCCATAATATCACTACTATTTCTATATGAACCATTATAAAATGCTTCTCCCGATTGTTGTTTCATTACATCACTATTGTCTCTATAAGAACCAGAATAATATGAATCAGGATTTGAGACAACTGTTTGCTTATTTGATATACTATCTTTGTTGACAAATCCAAGTCCAACACCATTTTCTGAAACAACACCAATACCTGTTGTTTCATCAAAATCTAGCATTAAATCTCCATTATCTCCCCAGTAAACTTCGTTTACTTTAACGTTATTTTGATGATTTTTAGCATCACTTTTAGTTCCGTAAATCTGATCAAAATTAATATCTTCTTTTTTTATCTTTTGAATGGACATAAAAACACCTCCACTTTATTATTTTAGTTTATATATAGTCTTTTTATCTAAAAAACCTTCATCTGTTCCATCAATAGTTTCATTATTTATAAATTTAACTACAGCATCAAAACTAATATATGATGTGTTCATATAATAGTATAGCACATTTTCTAGTTCTAGCAAACGCCTACCATCAAACACTTTACATGATAAAAAAATGGTTCCATTGTCATCTTCAATAACATTAAATTTAATATCAGACGCTTTATCTTTGATAGTATTCTTTAATTTAACTTCCTTTTTATTATTGTATTTATAATAATTACTTAACAATTTTCTTTTAGAATACATGATTTGATTATATCCAAGTATATGTAAAACAACCTCTTTTTTACTCTTTAAAGTGATTTCTTTAATTTCTTCATATGTTAATTCATTTGACACAAAAACACTATCTACATAATCTAACCATGTGTTAATTGATTCATAATTACAATTAAAATGATTCATAAACAATATCTTTTGGCCTTTTATATTTAATTCTTTAAAAACATTAATTAATCCTATATCTTCAAAAATAAAACCATCCACTTCAATATAAGGTAGTATACTTCTTAAAGAATCCAATTTATTATTATCCAATACTTGATTTATTAATACAAACTTCTTTTCATTAATCTTATTAATTTCATCATATGAATAAGTTTTTTCATATCCAATTGAATAGTCTTTTAAAGCAAAAACGAAAGTAGATACTCCTACCTTCTTATATTTTTCTATATCATCTATATTATTAATTGTAACTAATAACTTAGTTTTCTTCTTTTCTTCTACTGACACTTAAACCATCACCAATATCTAAAAATTCTGTAACAAAATCATCATTGTCTTTTAAATATTCAATATATCCCTCTATTTTTTCAACTAATTGTTTTAAATTCTTACTTTCAATAGTATCACTCTTACCAACTAAACCATGAAAATTAATATTATCGGTTATAATAATACCACCTTGACTTAAGAAGTTTTTATATTTTTCAAAATAATCAGCATTCTTTCCTTTAGCTGCATCAATAAAAATCAAATCATATTCTACTTCGGTTAAATTAACCTCTAAAGCATCTTGGTAAACAACATTAATTCTTTTATCTAATTCACCTTTTTTGATATTCTTAATACATTCCATATATCTTGTTTCATCTTTTTCAATAGTTGTAACCTTTACATCATCACTAGCTGAAGCCATTAATATTGCCGAATATCCAATTGCACTACCAATTTCTAATATATTTTTTATATTATGTTCCTTTATATATTTCATAATATATACAATTGATTCTTTTTGGATTATTGGAACATTATTTTCAGATGCATAATTTTCCATTTCCTTAATTAAATCTTGCACAAATTATTCTCCTATCTATTATATTCTATTCTTATAACTACAAAAGGGATTACTCCCCTTCATTTAAGGTATTATAACATACATTTATCTATTTTTAAACAATTATTCTAACCAAAGACCATTCTTCTTTAAATCCTGAATAACTTTTTGTTGTTCTGCATCAGTTTTAGAAAAATATACTTTCTTTGTTTTATCTGCAACAAAGAATAAATATTCATTGTCAGCTGGTTCAATAGCAGCCTTTATTGAAGATATATTTGGCGATGTTATTGGACCAATAGGTAATCCTTTTACACAACTACCTCTAGTATTATAAGAGTTACATGCATATAGATCGTTCATTGTTAGAGGATCAGTAAATTTTTTCTTAGTAGCATAATATGTAGTGACGTCACTTCCAAGAGACATATTAATACTAAGTCTGTTATAAAAAACTCCTGCAACATTTGCTCTATCTTCATCACTAGCAGCTTCTAATTCAACAATAGACGCCATCGTTAAAAGTTGATGAGGTGTATATTTTGATTTTTCTATTTCTTCCTTATAAGGATCTAATTTTAACCCTAAATTATCTATTAATTTTATTATTATATCCTTAATAGTAGCATCTTTAGCAAATTGATAAGTATTAGGATATAAATAACCTTCAAGTGGATAGTAAATACTCTTATTTAGTATTTCATCTGTAACAAACCAATATTTATTAATAATCTCATTTAAGAAGTTTTTATCTCCCATAAGTTTTAACACTTCATCTTCTGTAACATTTAGTTTTGAAGCAATGGTTTTAGCATAATCAGGTATTCTTTTTCCTTCAACAAAAGTAATTTCTATACTATCATTTTTAACATCACCATTTATAAATTTAAGAAATATTTCTTCTAGTGACATTTTTTTATTCAATTCATAATTACCAGCTTGAAAAGAAACATTTTTATGAATAAATAAATATAATTTAGCACTAAACTCATCTTTAATTAAATCACTATCTTTTAAATTTTTAATAATATTTAATGTCGAAGTACCACTTTCAATTTTAAATTCAACAGTTTCTTCTTTTCCAACTGGACCAATATTTATTAAAAAATACACAACAAAAGATATTACTGCTAGTAATATTAAAGAAAATATTCCAATAATAACCCCTATTATTACCTTTTTATTCATAAAATTTACTCCTTAATTGTTTTTCTTATCAATTGATGAAAGTATCGATTCAATAATATTATAATCTTCTTTATTTTCAATTGGATTAAGCAAAGAATTTTCTTTATCATAAATACCTGCATATACTCTTTCTTTGCCATCATTATCTCTAGTATTATCCGTATATACTATATAAGTATTATTATCTCTTTCATATGATAATAGTTTTTCTACTTGAAATTCTTTTCCATTATCATCTCTTAAAACCATATAATTCTTATTCATTTTTACACATCCTTAAATAAGTATCTAATATTATCATAGCTGCATATTCATCTATTACTTTTTTTCTTTTTTCTCTTTTAAAATTATTTTCAATTAATATATTTTGAGCTTCGACAGTTGTTAATCTTTCATCAACAAGTTCTATTTTTATATCAAATCTATCATCAAGCAATTTTTTAAAATCTAAACTTCTTTGACTAGCAAAGCCAAGTGAATTATCCATATTTTTAGGCAAACCTAAAACTAATATTCTAACATTATACTTTTTTATGATTTTATCTAATTCATCCAGCAAATAATTATAATCACCATTATCATATCTCAATGTTGTTAATGGTGAAGATAACATCATTGTTTCATCAGAAATAGCAAGTCCTAATGTTTTAGTTCCTAAATCTAAAGCTAATACTCTCATTTTAACTTTAAGTATTCCTTCACAAGTAATGCAACAAGTTCAGATCTATCAATGCTAATAATCTTATTTCTTGCACCTTCATAGTTAGAAATATAACCTGGATCTCCTGTTATAATATATCCAGTAATTTGATTAATTGGATTATATCCCTTTTCTTTTAAAGAATTATATACTTCCTTTAAAGTATCCTTAATAGAAGCATCTTTAATTTCTTCAATATCAAATAA
>Ga0247611_10006436_pt1 | contig 15073 bp, 10 predicted proteins | sample 177DNAGHGhighgp2_FD_192422 | JGI IMG/M metagenome (GOLD analysis project Ga0247611, IMG submission 192422) | Sheep rumen microbial communities from Palmerston North, Manawatu-Wanganui, New Zealand - 1770 DNA GHGhigh gp2 | ecosystem: Host-associated > Mammals > Digestive system > Stomach > Rumen...
CTTACGAAGACGGCGGGGATATTCAGACGCATGGCTGCCATCAGCATGCCAGGCGTCACCTTGTCGCAGTTACTGATGCACACCATCGCATCAGCCTTGTGCGCATTGACCATATACTCAACAGAGTCGGCAATAATGTCGCGTGAGGGCAGGGAATAGAGCATACCATCGTGACCCATAGCAATACCATCGTCCACGGCAATGGTATTGAACTCAGCGGCATAGCACCCCAGTTTCTCAATCTCGGCCTTCACAATCTGACCAATCTCGTGCAGATGGGTATGGCCAGGGACAAACTGTGTAAATGAGTTGACTATGGCTATGATGGGTTTGCCAAACTGTTCACGTTTCATACCGTTTGCCACCCAAAGGGCGCGCGCCCCTGCCATACGTCTGCCTTCTGTGCAGATGCTGCTTCTCAGTTGATGTTTCATAATCGTTTCTTGTATTTCTAAAAGAACTGCAAAAATAAAGCATTTTCCGCAAATCACCAACACTTTCGTTAGTAAATTTGCGGAAAACTACCAAATTATAATTAAAATCAAAGATTATTCGAAAATCTGTTCTATGATTTTGTCTGCTTCGTTGGATGCATCATCAACGATACGCATGTCGTCCTCTATGTTGCACGGGTCGAACTCGGGGGGCAGGTCAAACTGATCGTCCTGTGAATAGGGCAGGCTGGGGTCGGCGTAGATACTCTTCATATACAGACCGAAGATGGGGAGGGCCATAGAGGCTCCCTGACCATAGGTCATCGAATCGAAGTGGATATCGCGGTCGTCACCTCCTACCCAGCAGGCAGAGACGAGGCGTGGGGCCACGCCCATGAACCAGCCGTCACTGTTGTTGGTGGTCGTACCTGTCTTTCCTCCTAGCGGCGCCGTGATGTTATAGCGGAAGCGCAGGCGTCCGGCTGTACCGCCATCGACAACGGCTCGCAGCATGTACAGCATCTTGTCGGCTGCATTGCCGCTGATTACCTCGTTCATGCGTGGCTTGAACTCGGCCAGCGTGTTGCCTTCGTTGTCAACAATCTTGGTGACGTAGAGGGGGGCCGAACGGATACCGTGGTTGATGAAGACGGTGTAGGCACTGGCCATCTCGGCAACGGATATCTCGCAGGGACCAAGGCACAGCGATGGGGCGGGGTGTATCTCTGGATTGCGGATGCCGTAGTTGTGGAGCAGCGTGACAAAGCCTTCTGGGGTCAGACGGTGCATCATCAGATAGGCTGATATCCAGTTGTTTGACTGCTGTAGTCCCCATTTCAGGGTCACCATCTCGCCATAGCGGGCACGACTGCCGTTGCGGGGGGTCCAGGGTTTGCCGTTGACCATATAGGTCTCCTGCACATTGGGCACTTCGTCGCAGGGTGTCATACCGTTCTCCATAGCCAGTGAATAGAGGAAGGGCTTGATGGTAGAACCTACCTGGCGGCGACCCTCTGTGGCCATGTCGTAGGCAAAATGACGGATGTCAAGTCCGCCTACATAGGCTTTCACGGCTCCTGTCTGGGGCTCCATGCTGAAGAAACCTGTGCGCAGGAACGATTTGTAGTAGCGGATAGAGTCCATCGGCGTCATCGTGGTGTCCACTTCGCCATGATAGGTGAAGATGGTCATGGGTACGGGCGTGGCGAAGGCTCGTCTGATTTCTTCGTCGCTGCTGCCGCTGTTCTTCATCACGCGATAGCGCTCTGACTGACGGACGTTGCGCTGCAGAATCTTCTGTATCTCGGCCTTTGTCAGATTGCGTGAATAGGGGGCGTTGGGCTTGTTGCGAATGGCCTTGTTGAACTCTGGCTGCAGGTATTTCACGATGTGGTCGTAGCAGGCTTTCTCGGCATACTGCTGCATGCGTGAGTCAATAGTGGTATAGACCTTCAAACCATCTGTGTAGATGTTGTAGTGCTCGCCGTTGCGATTCACGTTCTTATTGCACCAGCCATACAGGGGGTCTTGCTCCCAATAGAGGGAGTCCATGTAGTACTTCACGTAGTAACCGTCTGGATAGTCGGACCTTACGGGTTTCTTGGCCATCATATAGCGGCGCAGGAAATCGCGGAAATAGGTGGCTTCTCCGTCATTATGGTCGGCCACGTGGAAGTTGAGGTTCAGGGGCACTTGGCAACAGCTGTCGTACTCTTCTTGGGTGAGGTACTCGGCTTTCAGCATCTGACCTAACACAACATTGCGACGCTCCAGTGAGCGCTCGGGGTATCTCACGGGATTGAAATACGACGGGTTCTTACAGAGACCTACCAGCGTGGCGCTCTCTGTTATCGTCAGCTCTGACGGCTCTTTTGAAAAATAGGTGTTGGCTGCTGTCTTGATGCCCACGGCATTATGCAGAAAATCGAAGTAGTTGAGATACATGGTGATGATCTCGTCTTTCGTGTAGTTCTTCTCCAACTTCACGGCAATAACCCACTCGATGGGCTTCTGAAGGGCACGCTCCATCGTGGAGTGGGCTGTCTCTGAGAAGAGCTGCTTGGCCAACTGTTGGGTGATGGTGGAGCCTCCGCCGGCGGCTTTCTGACCCATGACGCCTCGCTTGATGATGGCTCGCCCCAGGGCGTAGAAATCTATGCCGGAATGTTCGTAGAAACGGGCATCCTCTGTGGCCACAAGGGCCTGGATAAGGGATGGCGCTATCTCTGAATAGTCCACCATGACTCGGTTTTCACGGCTCATGCTCCATGTGCCCAGCAGTTTTCCATCTGAGGAATATACCTGTGTGGCATAGCGGTTGATGGGGTTCTGCAGGTCTTCGATAGGTGGCATGTAGCCTATCATTCCTTCGGATATAGCCCAGAAACACACTGCTGCGCCGATGACAACAACGGCGAGCAGTGTCCATAGGAATCCGATAAACCATTTTCTCATATGTAATGGTGCTGTTTATTCCTCTTCTGGTGTGATGAGTTTATAACCTTTGCCGTGGATATTGATGATTTCTATCTGTGGGTCGTCTTTCAGATGCTTACGCAGTTTGGTGATATACACATCCATAGAACGGGCATTGAAGTAGTTGTCATCAATCCAGATGGTCTTGAGGGCAAAGTCGCGCTGCAGAATCTCGTTGGCGTGTGAACAGAGCAGTGCCAGAAGCTCGTTTTCCTTGGTGGTCAACTTGGTCTGCTGGTCGCCAATGGTGAGCAACTGTTTCTGGGTGTCGAACACGAAGTTGCCAATGTGATAAACGGTTGACTCCTTGTTCTTCTTACCACGAACACGGCGCAGAATGGCTTCAATACGGAATACGAGTTCTTCCATTGAGAAGGGCTTGGTGATATAGTCGTCGGCACCCAACTTGAAACCTTCCAGGATGTCTTCTTTCAGGGTCTTGGCGGTGAGGAAGATGATGGGGATTTCGGCGTTGGCGGTGCGAATCTCCTGAGCCAGTGTGAATCCGTCTTTCTTGGGCATCATCACGTCGAGCACGCAGATATCAAACTTGGTTTTTGTGAATGCCTTGAAACCGGCTTCTCCATCAGGGCAGAGCTCGGCCTCATAGCCTTTGGCTGCCAGATATTCACGTAACAACATACCGAGGTTCTCATCGTCCTCGCAAAGCAAGATTTTTAGTCTGTCTTCCATAATTCTAAGTGTTTAAATGATTAATATTCTATATTGTTTAATTCTCTTGCAAAATAGGGAGCTTGATAGTGAACTTGGTGCCTTTGCCCAGTTCGCTCTCGCACTTAATCTCTCCGTCGTGAAGGTTGATAATCTCTTTCACGTAGGCCAAACCTAATCCGAAGCCTTTCACATCGTGCACATTACCTGTATGGACGCGGTAGAACTTGTCGAAGACTTTCTTCACGTTTTCTTTCTTGATGCCTTGACCGTCGTCGCTGATGGAGAAGCAAAGGTGCTCGCCTTCGTTCCAAGTGCGGATATGGATGTTGACGGGTTGGTCTGTCTTGCGATATTTCACGGCGTTGTCCAACAGATTGGTGATGGCATTCTGGAAATGTACTTCGTCCACGAAGATGGCTGAGTCAACGGCTTCTATCTCTGTGTTGATCTTGCCGCCTGTATGTTCTACGCGGAGATTAAAGGTGGCGGCAGTCTGCTCCAGCAGTTCGTTGAGGTCAAGTTCTTTTTTCTTGAAGGAGGTGGATTTCCTGTCGAACATGGACATCTGAAGTACTTTTTCCACAAGGAAGCGCAGACGGCGTGACTCGTCACCTATCACGGTGCTCAGGTGCTTCATCATCGTGGGGCTCTTCGTCACTGACTCGTCGCCAAGCATCTGTGCTGCCAGTGAGATACTGCTGATGGGGGTCTTTAACTCATGGGTCATGTTGTTGATGAAGTCGTTCTTGATTTCTGTGTAACGCTTCTGGCGGAAGATGACCACAATGGTGAAGATGAATGTAAGCAGCAGTACAATGGTGAAGATGACTGCGGGTATCATGAAACGCACACTGGAATAGATGTACGAGTCCATGTCTGGGAAATGTATCCTGACAATACCTCGCTTGCTGGTGGCGTCGTTGTGGAACAGGGTCTGTGAATAGCTCCACTGTTCTCCTTTATCACTATACTCGGGACAGCGGTAAATCTCGCGACCATCGGATGTGGATACTGTCAGGTGGTAGGGGATATCGATACCGTTGTTTTGCAGTTCGTTGCGGATATCCTGATCCAGGAGCTTGAAATTGACGCGCTCCTTCAGGGGCTTCTCGCTGGCTGTGTACAATATATTATATACAACTTCGTCGAGCAGGGCTTTCTGATAGACATAGCGATTGCGTACAATCTCTTGAAGTGATTTCGTGGCTTCTGACAACTGGTCTTTGTCTGTACGCATCATCATGGCCTTGGGGACATTGGCCGGTTTGGTGGCGAATGTTTTTAGCTCAAACTCCGAGTAGAAGGTGCCGTCTTCTGCGGATACGGAGAACTGATGGGCGTGCTGGATACTGCCATCTAGTCCGTTGACAATGATGGAGTCTTGTGAATAGGCTCGGCGCTCTACGTCGTTCACATCTTTCTCAAGGTAGCGCAGGGTCTCATTCAGCTCCAGATTTCTGGAGGCTTGATAAAGACTTCTGTTCACGCTCTCATCAAATTGCTCTTTCTTCATCTTGGCAATCTCTTCTATATAAGAGATTTGCATGTAGAGTAGTCCTAGGAAGGAAAAACCCATGATGATTGCTATAACCCATATCGTTGATTTCTTCATCTTCTTATTTTCTTTATTCGATGTGGCAAAGATAGGAAGTTTTTAAATACAACGGTGTTTTTGGTTAAAGACTTTTGTTAATATTTGCTGATTTTAACAATTTTGCTGCTATGTAATTTTAAATAATGAATTATAAAAATACGTATTCTTTATTGAATGCAGTAATTTCTAACGAACTCTTCCCACTGTCCTTGATAGCCGTTGAATACATTCAGGTCAACCTGGCCTTGAATACCTTTTACGGAGCCGTCGGCACTGAGTTGCCACAGCGAAAGGTGTATGTCGGGCTTGTATTCGCCATAACGGGCTATCCAGAAATGGTAGTCTTTCTTCAGGTCTGGGGCATAATCTAACCAGGTGTTGACGAAACGCTGGTTGATATAGAGCAGTGGACGGACGCCTAAACGTTTCTCTACGACATTCAGAAAGATACGGATATGTTTGAAGAGTATCTCTGGCCCACCCATCTGTCTAATCATGGCATCGCTGGGTTCTATGTCGAGCATAGGGGGAAGGTCGCCACGCTTAAAGCGGGTATGTCTCAGAAAATGATTGGCTTGGGCTTTGGGATCCTGACGGGTGGAGAAAAAGTGGTAGGCGCCAACGGGAATGTTGTTGAGATGGCAATTCTGGTAGTCGTTGGTGTAATAGCGATTCAGAATTGAGATGCCTTCGGTTGATTTGATATAGACAAATGAGACGGGGTAGTCCACCTCGCCGTTGATGCGGTTGGCACTGATACGGCGGCCCAGTCCCTTGATGCGTAGTTGCTTCCAGTTGATGCCGAAGCGCTTGCGGCCTTGTTCGTGCTGGTAGCGCGATATGTCTATACCATAGATGCGTTCTGTGGTATAAACCATCCTTTCGCCCATATAGCGGTCTTTCTTCCAAATGCCAGCCTTCAGGAAATCGGGGGATACGCAGAAACCAAAACCATGACGTCTGTCTCTCTCCCAGTGACCTTCGTAATATTGGTAGTCGGCTGATTGGTAGGAACCGTGTCCGCTGGCCATCATGTGTCTGTTGAACTGACCTGCATAGGTGCCGTGGGTATCAATGCGGATGCCATACATCAGGGTGTCGGCATGAAACTGACCTATGATGATGCGCCCATACATGTCTTTTGTCAGGCATTTACCTTCGCGGGGATAGTCTTTCAGGTGCAGAAAACTGGTCAGGGTTAGTCTGCCTTTAGGCATATAGGTAGCCAGCGTGGAGTCGCCCTTTTCTGCATAACGGGCAACCATATCGAAGCCTTCGTCTTGGACGGAGTGGCGTTGTAGATAATAATTGAGCTCGTTTTGTATCTGATGGTGTTTGGTACTAAACGAACTGATAGCTAATATGATGGATAATATGTAGTACATAATCAGGCGCGGTGATTCGCCTCCCAGGATAATAGGGCTTTAATAAATGTCTCGTATGGGTTGTTGCGGAATTTCTTGGCTTTTGTCGCTTCTATTAATGTGTATATTAAATAGATGAGCGTGCAGAGAAGAAAACCTGATGAGTAGGCGTACAGCGCTGTGTTTGAGCCTCTTACTAAAAGGCTGAACAATGCCACTGGGATGATAAATGCTAATCCCAGGATAATGTAGCGACGGGTGTGCCAGGAATCCTTGAAGTCCTCAAATTTCTGTTTCTTCTCCAGGTAATCCTCGAAGTCTTTCTCTGTGATGTGATAGTTTTCTATCTTTGGCAGGGTGGGGTCGTCCTTGTAATCCGTACGGATATCCCAAATGTGGCCCTGTATGGATTCCAAGGATATGTGGTCAATATATGAACGGTCTATCTGAAACATAGTATTAAAATTTAAGCCCCCTGATGGTTCAGGGGGCTTTTATTGTTTAGCAAAGTCTGCGAGAGCCATCGCCTATGACTACGTCATAAACCTTTGGCTCGTGGCCGTACTTAGCGTTGAACTTCTGTTTGGCAGTTTCGATAAACTGCTTATACAGGTCGTTGCGTACCAGGTTGATGGTGCAGCCGCCAAAGCCGCCACCCATGATACGTGAACCGGTAACACCGCATTCCTTGGCAATATCGTTCAGGAAGTCGAGTTCCTCGCAAGATACTTCGTAGTCTTTTGACAGACCTTCATGTGTCTTGTACATCATCTCGCCCACCTTCTCGTAGTCACCTTCGTTCAGAGCATCGCAGACAGCCAGTACGCGGTCTTTCTCGCCCAGTACGAACTTTGCACGCTTGTAGTCTTCTTCGCCAACTTCGGCTTTTACCTCTTCAAGTTGTTCCCAGGTGCAGTCGCGCAGGGTCTCAAACTTGCTCTCGGGGTGCTTGGCCTGAATATGCTTCACCACGTTCTCGCAAGAGTTGCGACGGTCGTTGTAGGGCGAACCGGCCAACTGATGCTTTACGACTGAGTCGAGCAATACCAGACGATAACCATCTGGTTTGAATGGGAAATATTCAAACTCTCGACTGCGACAGTCAAGGCGCATTAGACAGCCTGCCTTGCCGAATACAGAGGCAAACTGGTCCATGATACCACAGTTCACGCCGCAGTAGTTGTGCTCTGTTGCCTGACCAGCCAGCACCATGTCCCACTGAGATACTTTGTTGTCGCCGAAGATGTCGTTCAGACCACACGCAAAACAGCTCTCCATTGCAGCACTCGATGACATGCCAGCGCCGAGGGGCACATCACCTGCAAAGGCAATGTTGAACCCCTTCACGGGAACGCCCAACTTCTTCATCTCCAGTGCAATGCCGTAGATGTACCGAGCCCATGAGGCCTTGGGACCTGCAGGGTCGCTCAACTTGAAGTCCACACGGTCCTTCAGGTCGATAGCATAGGCCATTACGGTGTCTTCTGTGTCGTTGGCGCGCATTTCAGCGATAACTCCTTTGTCCACCGCGCCAGGGAAGACAAATCCGCCGTTATAGTCGGTATGCTCACCAATCAGATTGATACGGCCAGGAGATGCATAGACATTTCCTGTTTTCCCGTCAAAGTGCTTGATGAAGCGACTTCTTACAAATTCAATATCCATATATAGTTATTCGTCTTTTTTTTATTTGGTAACGCCAAACTTGTATATTGTCTTCTGCTTGTAGCGCTCACCTGGATTCAGGATAACACTGGGGAAGTAGGGACGGTTGGGAGAGTCTGGGAAGTGCTGAGCCTCCAGACATACTGCTGAACGACGGGGGAAGGTAGCACCGTTAGCTCCCTTGTAACCGTTCAGATAGTTACCTGTATAGAGCTGCATACCAGGCTCTGTGGTGTAGCACTCCAATGTTCGTCCGCTCTTAGGTTCGGTCAGACGCGCGGCAAAGCTCAACTCACCTTCTTCCTGCTTGTTCAGTACGTAGTTGTGGTCATAGCCCTTGCCAAACTTAATCTGCTCGTTGTCTGCATCAATCTCCTTACCGATTGCCTTGGGCTGACGGAAATCGAATGGCGTACCTTCTACTTTCAAAATCTCACCTGTAGGAATAGCTGTTGCGTCTGTGGGCAGATAGAAGTCTGCATTAATCTCGCAAACTAAATCGTCAACTGTTGGGGTTGGATCTGCTGTGCCTGCCAATGAGAAGAAAGCGTGGTGTGTCAGGTTGACAACGGTCTTTTTGTTGGTGGTAGCTAGATACTCCAATACAAGTTCGTTGTTATCTGTGAAAGTGAATTCTACTGTGACATCGAGTTCGCCTGTGTAGCCTTCTTCACCGTATGAAGAAACACGATGCAAAGCCAATGAGCGTGGACCCATCTGACGGGCATCCCATACCTTTGCGTTGAATCCTTTCAGACCACCGTGCAGGTGGTTGGAACCATCGTTGAGGGCTACCTGATATTCTTTACCGTTCAGGATGAATGTACCTTTGCAGATACGGTTTCCCCAACGACCAATCAATGTTGATAGATATGGTTCGTTTCCACTCATAAGCTGTTGGATATTGGCGTGGCCCTGAATGACGTTGCCAACGTTGCCGTCCTTGTCGGGAACCATGATGGCACAGATAGCACCGCCATAGTTTGAGATAGCTACTTCGTAACCCTTGCGGTTGCGTAAAATGTAAAGGTCGGTTTTCTTACCATTAATAGTGGTCTGGAAGTCTTCACGCTTCAGACCACACAGATTCGCATTTTCTGTTGTGTTCGCCATAATCTTTGTTTTTAGTTACGAATTATTTATTCTTTTTGCAAAGTAACAAAAAAATACCGACTTGTGCAAACAAATCGGTAAAAAAATGGTGTTAAAAACAACTAAATGCGCGATTTCATGAAGTCCGAAACTACATATGTGCTGCCGCCTACAAAGATAAAGTCCTCATTGGTAGCACCTTGCATAGCTGCTCGGTACGCTTCCTCTACTGTTGGATAACATTCGCCTTTCAACCCGAATTGGTCGCCGAATATCTTGAGAGAGGTCTCTGGGAATGCTCGTTTTGTACTTCCCTTAGTATAATAATAGGTGGCGTTTTTGGGAAGCAGGGACATCACGGTATAGACATCTTTGTCTTCTACAAGTCCGAAAACGATGCGCAACTCGCGACATTTCGTGTTTGCAAGTTGTTTGCCCAGGTATTCCCATGCGCCAGGATTGTGACCTGTATCACATACCACTGTGGGATTCTGTCGGATAATCTGCCAGCGTGCCATCAGTCCCGTGATATTCGTCACGTTCTTGAAAGCGCTTTCTATTTCGGAGATGGTCTTCTCGTCATGTCCGTTTTCTGGGTATGCCGACAAGTATCCTTGTTGCTCCAACTGATGCATGGCTTCTAATACCGTTTTCATGTTCTTTGGCTGGAACGAACCTGAAAGTTCGCAAAAGAAGTCGCCATAGTGTTTTGTGTGATATTTGATGCCCGCTCCGTTGGGCTCTTCCTCCCAAGTGATTACCTCGTCCTGTTCTTCGGCGTATGTAATCGGAGCGTGGGCCTCTGCTGCTAGTGTGTCGAACACGGTTTTTGTCTCTGGTGTTGACTCGCCAATGACAACGGGAATGCCGCGTTTGATGATTCCGCCTTTCTCTATCGCAATCTGTTCCAGACTGTTTCCTAGTAGTTGGGTATGGTCCAATGAGATATTGGTGATTATCGATAGGATTGGGGTGATGATATTCGTGCAGTCCAGGCGGCCTCCTAGTCCTACCTCCACAACGGCTATATCTACATTCATTTCCTTGAAATATTTGAAGGCCATTGCGGTGGCTATCTCAAAGAAGGTGGGGGAGAATGATTCGAAGAACGATTTCTCTGTTTCTACAAATTTTGTGACGTAGTCCTCGCTGATGGGAGTACCGTTTACTCGGATGCGCTCTTTGAAGTCAATGATATGGGGCGAAGTGTAGAGTCCTACTTTGTAGCCGCATGTTTGCAATTGGGCAGCCAGCATGTTTGATACGGAGCCCTTACCGTTTGTTCCTGCAATGTGGATACTGCGGAAGTGCTCGTGCGGATGACTGAAGTGCTCGTCTAATTTTAGTGTGTTCTCCAGTCCCTCTTTGTAACCGCCAACACCTTGATGTTCAAAATTCGATGTCTTGCAGAACAAATATTCTGTTGCTTCCTGGTAGGTCATAATCTACTGGTTTGAGATTTGAAATTTGAGATTAAAGGGATGTGAACTAATTGAAGTAGTTCTTGAAACGTTGGAAGATGCTCTCCTTTGTCTGATTGTCACCTTTAAAATTGTCGCTGCCCATGAAACTCTCGATGGCTTTCTTCTCTTCGCGTGAAAGGGTCTTTGGTATGTAAACGCTGATGTTGACCACTAGGTCACCGCGTCCGCTTCCGTATCCCTGAACAGCGGGCAGACCTTTACCTCTCAGACGCATGGTCTTACCAGGTTGTGTGCCGTTTTCAATCTTAATCTTCAGATTATTGCCTTCGATAGTCGGGATATCTACCTCGCCTCCAAGTGCTGCTGTTGGGAAGTCGAGCAAGAGGTTGTAAATAAGATCGTTGCCATCTCTTACGAAAAGCTTGTGGTCTTCCTCTTCAATATATACTTGGATGTCACCGGCAACGCCTCCGCGATGACCAGCATTACCCTTGCCGGGTACATTGACCACCATGCCTTCGGCTACGCCGGCAGGGATGGTGATTTCTACAACTTCCTCACCCTTTGTTACACCTGTACCATTGCAATGTGTACACTTGTTTTTGATAATCTGGCCTTCTCCCTGACAGGTGGGACATACGCCCTGGGTCTGCATCATGCCAAAGATGCTCTGTGTGGTGTGGGTGATAACGCCCGAACCATGACAGGTAGGACAGGTCTCCTTTCCACTGCCGTCTGCTGCACCTGTGCCGTGACAATGTGTACAGGTGGTATCTTTTCTTACTTTGAATTTCTTGGTAACGCCTTGGTTGATTTCTTCCAGCGTGAGGCGCACTTTTAGTCGCAAATCGCTACCTCTATGCTGCTGGGGGCGTCCGCCGCGTCCGCCAAAGCCTCCGAATCCATGTCCACCAAAGATATCACCAAACATAGAGAAGATGTCGTCCATGTTCATAGACGCACCGCCGAAACCTCCAAAGCCTCCGGCTCCGCCACCCATGGGTCCGTCGAATCCAAACTGGTCATACTGTTGGCGCTTCTGTGGGTCGTGCAGAATATTGTAGGCCTCTGCGGCCTCTTTAAATTTCTCTTCCGCCTGTTTGTCACCAGGGTTACGGTCTGGGTGATACTTGATGGCAATCTTTCTGTACGCCTTCTTAATCTCTTCTTCCGAGGCTGTCTTCTCTACACCAAGTACCTCGTAGTAGTCTCTTTTTTGTGCCATTAATTGTCAATCATCAATTTTGCAATTGTTAATTCTTATTGTCCTACGGCTACTTTAGCGTAGCGAATCACTTTGTCATTTAACTTATAGCCTGGGGCCATACAGTCGATGACTTTTCCTTTTTTATCATCGCCCATGCCAGGAACCAGGGCTACTGCCTCGTGTAGGCTGGTGTCGAAGTCGGCATCCTCTGTCTCAATCTTGCTCACGCCCTGAGCCTCTAGCGCCTTCATCAACTTTTGGTAAATCAGTTGCATACCTTCGCGCAGTACCTGTGGGTCGTCTGTTTTCTCACCACTGGCAATGGCACGCTCCATATCATCGATAACGGGGAGTAGGGCGGTAATGGTTTTCTCGCCACCATTTAGAATCAGTTCTGAACGCTCTTTCAACGTACGCTTGCGATAGTTGTCAAATTCTGCCATCTGACGGAGATATTTATCCTTGAGATCAGCAATTTGAGCCTCGGCAGCTTTCAGTGGGTCTGTCTCTTCTTCTGCTGCTTCCTCAACTTTTGCGTCAGTTTGTTCTTCTGTCACTTCGTCAGTAGGGTTTTCTACTGCCATATCGTCAGTATTTACCTCCTGTTCTTCTTTCTTTATATCCTTTTCTTCCATATTTCTAATGTTTTTCTTTATACTTGCAAAAAGCATGCCAAGCAGAAAGGGCTATGATCTGTTGTTTAACATCACTTGTCATTGCATCAATCGTTACTGCAAACGCGTTGGGTGAAACTATCGAAGGCTGCTTGGCCATTATCTCCATAGCAGAAGAGACCGACACGGATGCCTTTCCAATAGCCACTTCGCATGGAGAATGCATCGCTTACTTGGCTGAAACGGATACCATCGATGCTGTAGGAGAACTGGTGACGATTTGTCTGACAGTCGTTGTTGACGCGCAGCCAGAGTTTCTGGAACTTTCCTTTCGTGATGACCTCACGCTTGCCTTGAGTCTCGATGAAGATGCCGTCTTTGCAGAGACCGATACCACGGAAAGTCTTGCCACTACAGAAGAGACCAGCAAAGCAGTTGCCCTGTGCGGTGAGTAGGGTGGTGCTCTCGCTTTGATAGCCAATAACCTTCTGAGTGAGCATGTTGCGACAGAGCTTCAGACTGTCGGCAGGCAAAGCTTTCAGCGTGAGCCAGCCTTTCTTCTCCTTCAGACTCCAGTGGGTGTCAACTGGGTTGTGGTTCCACTGCCATTGCAGGCCGAGTGTGGAAGATGAAAAATCATCGTCGGTTTGAGGGAGAAAATGATGGGATGATGGTATGGGTTTCTGCCATTCAGCGACGGGTTCACCAATTCCGTTGCCGTCATAATCGACGCCCATTAAGGGCCAATTGTTCTGCCAACGAACGGGCTGAAGGTGAACCACGCGTCCTAAGACGGGTGTCTCTTGGAAATGATAGAACCACCATGTGCCATCTGGGGTATCGACCAAGGCGCCTTGATGAGGGCCGTTGATGGATGTGGAACCCTGTTCGAGCACGATTTTACGTTCGTATGGACCATAGATGTTCTTGGCTCTCAGGACAGTCTGCCAGCCAGTGCCAACGCCACCCTCGGGGATAATAAGGTAGTAATAGCCATTTCGCTTCATGAATTTGGTGCCCTCGGCAATTGGTCCCTCATAAACGGTGGTGCCTTCGTCGAGTAGTTCCTTGCCATCGGCCGACATCCGATGCACGATGATAGGACCAGCACCGTGCTTGCTGCGACCTAAATATGCTTGTCCGTCCTCATCCCAGAAAGGGCAGGGGTCTTCCCATTTAGCCACCCGCCTGACCAGATGAAGGGGTGTCCAAGGGCCGTGCGGGTCTTTTGCGGTAGTCATATAAAGTCCCTCTTCTGGAGTACAGAAATAAACGTAGTATAGACCATTATGGTAGCGAATGGCGGGTGCCCACGAACCACCAGCATAGTGCTTGTTCTCATCCCAGCCAGGTTCGTCAAAACGACTGTATATCTGACTGATATATTGCCAGTTTATCATATCGTCTGATTCCAATACCTGCATGCCGAGGAAATGAAAATCGGATGCTACCATATAGTATTTCTTGCCAACACGAATGACGTCAGGATCGGAGAAGTCGGCATTGAGCACGGGATTCTTGTAGGTGCCGTTACCTTGGTCGCCCCAGCCTTCTGTATCGCTGCGCACAAAGTCGGGACGTACATCGGGGGCATCAGTCCTAATGTCGATGTTATTGAAATGTACATTACGGGTGTGTCGCAGATAAAAACCCTTAGCAGGCAGGTTGCCCCACATAGTGGCCTCGGGGTAGGCTTTTTCCTTTTCGTTAGCTATGGAGTCGTTGATGGCCTTGAGGTCGATTTCGTTCACGCCTCCCTGATGTTGGATGGTGATATTCGATAGCCGCACGTTGCGCACAGGATAACCTGGCAGACCTGTGATAGAACAGCCCACAGGACCGGCATTCCGAATTTGGAAGTTTTCCAAACGGATACCGTCAATACGACCTACGTGGTCTATGGGAATCAGTTCGGTGATGGTGTCATCATTGCCCGTGCCACTGAGCGCTTTCCCTGCTTCTTTCAATTTATAACCTCGTCCGCGATTGCCTAAACGGATAAAGATGGGCGACTCGGTGCCTTCAACGGTGAAGTCTGATGCGCTAACATTCTCGAGCATTCCACCATCCACAATCTCCAATGAGAGGGCCGACGTTCCAATTTTAGAAGGAGCACCAAAGAACTGGCTTGACTGGTCACTGCTGGGTTTAACCACGATACCTGAAATATTGATATTGCGGAAGCCTCCATTGGTCTCTGTTCCCAGTTTTACGGCGTTGCAATGGCTGGATATCACGCAGTCACAGATTCGGATATTTTCGCAGAGACGAGGTGAAGTGCTCTTCAGTGTGATACCATCGTCGTCGCTATCGGCTATAATGCCTCTGACAATAACTTCATGACAGCCATCGATATCAAGCGCGTCATTGTTGTAGTTGTTGCGATTGAACACCTTGATGCCATCTATTCTTACGCGGTCGCATGCCAGATAGTGTTGCATCCAGCAACCGGAGTTCTTAAGGGTGATGTCCTTGATGGTGATATCCTGACTTTGGATGAAACGGATGAGGTGGGGACGAGTGATGCCC
>Ga0247611_10006437_pt1 | contig 15072 bp, 10 predicted proteins | sample 177DNAGHGhighgp2_FD_192422 | JGI IMG/M metagenome (GOLD analysis project Ga0247611, IMG submission 192422) | Sheep rumen microbial communities from Palmerston North, Manawatu-Wanganui, New Zealand - 1770 DNA GHGhigh gp2 | ecosystem: Host-associated > Mammals > Digestive system > Stomach > Rumen...
TAGTCTGCAAGATTTATCTGAATATTAACGTAGCAATCACCGGAAAGAATAAACTGAAAGCAACCGCGTCGCCTTCCGAAGAAACCAAGGAGCTGGAAGGTACACAGGCAGGCAGTGACGGCGAATTCTCCTACCAGTACTGGAAAGAGAGCGACAATTATATGTTCCTTCGCATCACGGATGTGGATGAAACATGGTTTGTAAGCCGTGAGAGCGTATATATGCCCACAGCACAGGAAACTTTACCCGGAATCGTTTCGGAAGGCCCTGCAATTGACGAAAACGGTAACGAACAGATTTTTGAAGTCAAACCTTACGGATATATGGACGGAGATGCGGTTTACACCATTTCCGGTATCGTTCCCGGAACGGCAACCTTATATCTGAGTGCACCTTTGCACAGTCAGCAGTTTGTAATGCGTATGACAATCGGAGAAGGCGGAGTGATTACGGTTAACGATGCAGCCGTAGTACCTTATTCTCCTACAGCGGATGAAATAAAAGCTGCCCAGTGGCTGCCTCAGGAGATTGAAGAAGAAACCTCCGAAGGAATTGAGGAAGAAGGCACTGAGGGCGAAGAGGGTGCCGAAGGCGAAGGCGCTGAAGGTGAAGAAGGCGCGATATAATCACGATTTAATTTTATAGACATAAAAGAAAGTCTCAGAAGAGCAAAAGGACCCTTCCGAGGGGAAAACGGAATCGGAAAAGACCGGTTTGAGACTTCATGTACAACATAGTCTTGTGACTTTTTCAGTCAAACACAATACTTAGTTCGGAGGATGGAAAGGTGGATGATGTAACCCGCGAAATACGACAGATGCTTCTCGGCAATCTGGAAACGAGGGGAAAATATCTGGCAGTATCCGCCAACAAGCTGAGGGCTGTTCGAAACGGATTTACGGATGGCGCGGACCGGATTTTTCTGTTCGGTGTAATGCGACATACGAAATATTATACGTCAGAGTTAAATGCCCATAAAATTAAAGAAGCGGCTCACAAATCCATGATGGACATCGGCAGAAAGGTTCTACTCGACAGCAATCCGAATGCCGAAGTCGTAATCTGCAGATATATGATTACCAAGCCCATTGTACTTCTCTTTGAAGTCGACGATATCGGAATCAAGGTGCAGTCCTTTACCGCAAGAGGAATCGGAGGTCTCTTATCCGAATTGTGGATTCGGTCTAAGTTTATGCGTGGAATGCCGGATAATATGAAACTGATGAGCAAGGAAGCATACTTAGCCCGAAAGAAAGCGGCAGATGCCAAGAGGGCCGAAGAAGAGCGTCAGGAAAGAGAAGACCGGAAAGCCGAGCGTGAAGAGCGGAAAGCCGAGCGTGAAGAGCGGAAAGCCGAGCGTGAAGAACGCAAAGCCGAGCGTGAAGAAAGAAAAGCTGAGCGCGAGGAACAGGAGAAGGAAGAAAGGCATCAGAAGGCTGTGGAGAAGGAACGCGAGAAGGCTCTCAAAAAGCGTAACAAGTATTCCGGCAAGGACGAAGAGATGCAGGATTCTCTTGAGAATCATTCCCGTAGAACATATAATGATAATATACTGGATGAATATGACGATGATTACGATTTAGAGGATGAAGATTCCGGCGAAACCGCGGATGTAATTGAGGAAGAGGATTCCGGCAAAACTGCAGACGTAATCGCCGACGGTGAGAATAATCAGGCATACTCAAATGATGATGTTTACGGCGACAATTTTGACGATTAATTTGTACTAAAAATCCCAAGCGGAAAGGAAGATAAAGCGTATGAAAACACCTCAGATTTATGTAAACGGAGAAGAACAGGGAGTAAAGAGAGCTCTTGAAGTAACGGCTGAATTTGCTTCTCAGATGGAACTTACAAAGAAGGAGAGTGCTTATTTAAGACTGATTACCGAGGAACTTTTAACTCTCTTCGCAGGCATTACCAACAGTGAGTACAGAGCATTGTTCTGGATTATCGGAGAAGGCAGAAAGGCTACCTTCCATCTGATTGCAAAGACCGAAATGACCGCGGAGAAGAGAGAACAGTTACTTGAGACCGCCAGCAACGGAAAGAACGATGCCGCAGTAGGTATCATGGGTAAGATTAAGGACATGGTGGAAGCCGCCGTATTAAACTTCGGAAAAATCCCTAATTCCCAGAACGTGGAATTCTACGATGCAGGTAATGTGGAAACCGCTCCCGTTGACGGTTTTTCTTTATTCTGGACACTGGAAAACTACAGAAAAGCAATGGAAAACCAGAGAACGGAAGAACCCGAAGACGATGATATCGCATGGGAAGAGCTGGAACGTTCCATCATCGCAAATATCGCGGACGACGTTCATGTAAGTATCCGCAAGGATGCGGTAGAACTGCTGGTATATAAGACATTTGATTAATACGATTTTATCGGTTACATCCGACTAAAACGGATTATCGGTTACATCCGACAGATTTAATGCAATATGTAAAATATAAAGTCCCGTACAATCGTGCGGGATTTTTTAATTTTCCTTAAAAAAATCTGTTTTTTGCTGGACATCTGTTGGACATGCGAGTGTATGATAACGATATGCAATGTACATAAAGGCAATATCCGGCATGTACATCGCATATTCCGATAAAAGGAAGCGTCAACCGTTATAAAAAGCCATAGGAAAAAGGAGAAAAGTAATGGGCAAATTATTGGATCAGTACAAAGCATTTTTGGAAAAGAATAAGTTTACGGAAGAAAAAGTGAATCTTGTCAATGATCCGCAGGGATTTCTTAAAAATAACAGAAACAAACGTAAAGTGGATCGTATGAAGGAGGCGTACTCCGCTTCTCTTGGCGAAATCGGATTGAGTATGGAGCAGGTTAAGAATGCCTATCTCGGTGTATTTAAGACCGAAGAAAAGGTCAATATGATCCTTGAAAATTCCGGAAAGGATTATAAGTATGATTTGAAGGCGTGGGAATATATTGAGAAGAATAAACCGGAGCTTCTGAATACGCTTACACCGGAAGAAAAAGGAAAATTAGCATTAAACGATACTGAATTCAAGGCGGAAAAAAGCAAGGAATTTATTCAAAAGGGAATGCTTACTCAAAAAGAGCAGGATGATATTTTGGTTAGCCGTGTGCTGATGGAATCTCTTAAAATGTCCGAGAATAATAACGAGGCATTTTTGGACTCTCTGGAAAAAGAGCTTACCGAAGAACAGTTGGCAAAAGCGGATAAAGCATTTCGTGAATATACGGATATTATGGACCGTCCGGAAGAAACCTGGACAAAGTATCCGTATAAAGAGATCTGTGATAATTTAGAGAATAATATCCCGGAGAAAGTTGCAAAGGATGAAAATAAACTTAAGCAGTACAAGCATGCTCTCAAGTTTGCACGAGAGCATTTGCAGCGTCCGAATGAAGAATTTAAAGCAGAGATGGCAATCAGAGAAACTACCGATTATCAGCCGTTTGAAGTTCCTATTACGGAAAATGTTGTAAGTGAGAATGAGAAAACTTATAAGAACGGGAAATATAACGATTTATTCGAAGAAAAAGAGATGTTCGGATCACCCTATTATGTTGTTAAGAAGGATCGCCTTGACGACTATAAGGATTTCCGAAACGAAAAAATGGAAATCGGCGATAAGACCAAACAGGGTATTAAAGAGATTTTAGAGCAAATGGATTCCATGGAGCTCTTTAAACACTCTGTCAGCGCCAACGGTGAAGACGGAAATAAAACGTATGTATTCTGTAAATTTGCAAAAGATCAGGAAGAACTTGAAAAAGCATTAGCTGAAGGCGATCCCGATAAAATAATCGAAGCATCCGGAAAGGTTGAAAAAAACTGGAATGATTTAGAAAAGCTATACGACATTGCGAGGACTCATTTCAGTCAGGATGAGACTTTCTTTCCCGGAAATATGGACAGTGTCCGTTCTGCTCACCTTCCGACGCATTTTACAAGGGATCTGATGACGACGGCGCAGATTAACAATCTGTTTCTTGCACACCTGTCACTTCACAATTCCGGAATGACAATTGACCAGTATCTGGATAATCCCACAAAGACTGTTGTTGATGGCTTCTTTAAGCAGGCAGAAAAAGGAAGCTTTGAGGAATTGTCCAAGGAAGCGAGTGGAAGTCTGGAAGATTCTCTGGATTTGCTGTTCCAGACGGGGAAATATCAATCAACGGGGGATCGGTATGTTAGCAGCACACCGGCGACCATGGCGAAGCGAACGGTTGGTGGCCCTCTGGCGTTGGAAGAAGACAAAAAAATCCGAAACGGAAATATGGTTTATACGCAGAAGCTGGTGAATGCCATTGAAGGTTCCGTAGTATGCGAACAGTCTAAATTCGGCGCACTCCAGCATGAGCCCAAAACGGAAAAAGAATATGAGGAAAGAAGGATTACGCTTGAAAACCTGATTCTTGTAAATGAAAAGGACAGAGATTTAAATGCCATGCTTGGCGGAAATCAGCCGACGGATCTGATAGGCGGTATTATTGGGGATGCTATTACACCGGAAGAATATGTAAAAAAGAGTTATATAAGCTATGATGTCGCCATGGCACGCGCCGAAACTATAAAACAGAAGGTTGCGAACAGTAAGAAAATACAGAGTTACATCAGCGTAAACGACGTCATTGAGGCGGAGGTTTCTGCTTATGGAAAGCTTTTAGCTATAGACGTCTCACTTAATAATAGTAAGGAATATGGCGAGCTGAAGGCAGTTTTTGAAAGAAACGTGGAAACGCTTCTTTCGCAGGGAGATCCCGCTCAGACAAAGAGAATACAGGAAATAATTGAGAATAAAGACCGGTCGATTGCCGAGTCCAGACCGGAATATGTTATGGATGACATTGATGCTGCTATTAAAAGTGCAAAAATCGGCGTTCATAACGGAAGCGGCGAGTTTGATAAAGCGGAGAAGGCTCTCGAACAAGTGAAAAAAGCTTATGAGGAGCTGCAAAATCTGAAGCATAACGAAGAATACACCAGAACGGATTCTCCTCTTAAGAAGTATCAGATGGAAAAGGCTGCCATAGCGAATCTTCATGAGAAGATGAATAACGCGGATGAACTCATTGACAAGTATTTTGCACGGAAAACAAGGCAAAAGGAGATGGGACCGGAGAAGAAGAAAGCAGCAGATCTGGATCCGAAGTCCCAGAAGCGTATCTACATTATGCAGAGAGCCAAGAATTTCCTGAAGGCATATTCCCATATTGTGGATGAGAGGGAAATAAAGCTTGATGAAGCCGAAGTAATCAGAGTAAAAGGCGAGAGCCGTGCAGCGGACGGAAAGCGTATTTACTCGAACCGTGAAGAGTATACAAAGAACGCGAAAGAAGCGGAAGCAAAAGGCAAGTTCTCCATGGATAAGTTCGTTGCCGAGGGTGCGGCACGGTCCTATAAGGAACTGGATGATTTAGGTCACGGAAAAGGTAAAAAAGATACGGATATCATCACCGCGGAAGAAATGAAGAAGATTTATGTCGATTTGGCCGATCTGATTCTGGATGAGATGATGAAGACTCCAAAGGGTGATATCATCCGCGCGAAAATGCCGAACAATAAGGATACCTACAACAAGGAAATCAATCGGATTGTAAATTCGCCCGAATTTAAGAAAACCGTTCCGGAAACCATGACCAGAATCGAGCTTCGAAATCTGATTGCGGACAAGCAGAATATCAAGAAGCTGTATGAGAAGTTCGAGAAGGAACTGGAAAATACCGCAAAGAACGAACTGAAAGCTGCCGAGAAGGAAAAGGATAAAAACCTGGAGAACGGCGAACTTAAAAGAACCAGAAACCGCGTGGTAATCAAACAGCCGAACGGAAAGGAAATGAAATTCGGCGGAACCGGTTTGAACAACAATAAGAAACCGGACGGAATGAAGGGACCTAAGAAATAAAAATTCTTAAAAAGAAAGAGAATTGTGCTGGACATCTGTTGGACTCAGGATGGTATGATGGCATTGTGTGAGGGGAATCCCTCACACAAATGCCCGAAAAAAGGTACAATTAACCGCATTTCTTTCACATGTCAGGATGTGAATCAGGAGGAACTGGAATGGATAACCTTAATCAGCTGAATAACAATCAGAACAACATTAATAACAATAATAACAACAATGTGGATCCCAACGTTCTGAACGGAAACAATAACAATCGGAACAACAATAATAACAATAATAATAACGTGGATCCCAATGTTCTGAATGCAAACAATAATAACCGGAATAACAATATTCAGAATAACAATATTGTGAATAATAATATTCAGAATAACGAAATTCAGAATAATAACCGAAACCAGCCGGTGAATCCCGAAAACAACAATCAGAACCAGCCTGCACCGGAAGATGAGGTGGAGGTTTTGGAAGGTCGTGAGCTTCTTGACAAGGACAGTGCAACCGTCAGAGGAAAAGCGGTTTCCGGTGACTTAAAGGATGCCAAACTCTTTATGCGCGGAAGTAAGGAATTCGACAGGGCCAGGGAAAAGTATGACAGAGTACAGAAACTCTGGGCAGAATTCGCCAAGAAAGAACATCCCACTACCGCAGAAGTAATGAAGATGAGAGGCGAGGTAATGAATGCCATGCATATGGCAGATATTTACCTCGGAAAGAAAGACGCGGAAAAGGATAACAGCGAGAACGGAAAGAACCGTGTTTCCAAAATGGAAAAGGCCTTCGGTCACCTCGAAGAGCAGTATGCGATTCTGAACGATTCGCTTGTACAGTTATCGAAAGAGGAAGCACCTTCTTTCGGTAAGCTTGCGCTCAACGGAGATGATGCGGCAAAAGAAATGAAAGATGCAAAGCTCTTCCTTCGCGGAAGCAAGGAATACGATGATGCAATGGAGGCTTTTGAAAAGGCCAACAAGCGTCTGAAAGAGCTTGAACAGAAATATGCAGGCCACGAAGAGGATATGCCGCCTACAGAACTGGAAGATGTCAGAGCGGAGTTCCATTCGGCACAGGCCAAAATCGTGAAATATCTGTCCAAAAAGGACGGAGATACCATTAAAGAGAATACCCACAGAAGAGTGGATGCCATGAGAGACGGCCATGCTGTTTTAGAAGAAGGCACCAAAAAAATGGAACAGCTCATGGACAAGTTTGAAAACTCTCCTGCGAAAAAGACGGGTCAGATTTCCCTTGAAGTGGACGAAGCGGTGAACGCCCTCGAAAAGGCGGATATCGGTGTCCGTTTCGGCAGCGATGAATATAAAAATGCTCTGGAAGCCACCAAAAAATCCGGAGACCAGCTTACGGAATTTATCAAGAAAGGCGATGATTACAAGCCCTCTTTCGAGGAGCTGGACGAGATGCGTCGCAATTCGGATGACGCTTTGGAAAAAATCGATGCTTATCTTGCAACCAAGAAGGGCAAAGATCTTTCCGATACCACACAGAAGCGTGTGGATGCCATGAAGAAGGCCAAGAACGCCATTCTGGAAACCAGAAAGAAATTCCGTGAACTGAACAAGGAAAATATGGCCAAGGCATCGGAATTGAAGGAAAACGATCTGGTTACCAGTGAAAATGCCCAGATTAACACCTTAAGAGAGGTTCGTCATCGTGTAGACGGCAGAAAAGTATGGTTCGGCAGCAAGGAATACTTAAACGGTATGAATGCCTTCTGCGATGTCTGCAACGAGGAAGAGAGAAGGGGCAAAAAAGACCTTAACGAAAAAGAACTGAAACAGTCGATTAAGGAAATCAACGAAGCCCAGAATACGATGGAAAAATACATCAAGATGAAGGAGCAGAAGATTAAGGACATTGCTCCGAAGAAGCTTGATGCCAAGGGCCAGAGACGTCTCGATGAGATGAGAAAGGCCTATAACCAGCTGGCAATCCGTAAAGCAAGAGCGGAGCAGAAACTGGAAACTCTTACCACAAGAGGAAAAGAAAATCAGCAGAAGAAGATTGATAACCGCGTAAAGGAAATGGATAAAAACATCAGCGGAAAGACCGGTATCAATCTGGTGGATGCGATTGTCGTTGCGGAAGCGGGTCATTCCCTTCAGAAGTTCGGAAAGAAGAGAGTTCTTACCGCCAATGAAAAAGCCGGTGTAAAGAAAGCTCTTGCGACCTTGTTCCTGCATGAAATTTTAAACGGACCCGAGGGTGCGAAACTGAAAGAGAGCATGCCGAGAAGCCTGACCGGATACGGCAAGCAGATTTCGCAAATCGCCAATTCCAAGGAATTCAAGGCAATGTTCCCGGATGACAAGATTACTCCCGAGTTGGTCAGAAAAATGATGTCGGATCCGAAGGAACTGAAGAAAGCACTGAAGGAATTCGATGCCAACACAAAGAAAGAAGCCGAGAAGCAGGCTGTTAAGAACAAGAATGCTTTAAAGAAAGAACAGAACAAGTCCAAACAGGAAATCGAACTGCAGACGCTTAAGAAATAATGCGGTTCGGATTATTGAAGCAAAAATTACGAAGTGGAGATAATGGTTATGCAGAGTGTGACAGGCTCCGGTAAAAACAGAACAGAAGCAGCGCCCAGGGAAGTGCTGAACAATCTCCTTCGCAGAATGGGTGAAACCAGGGTTCCCGCCAATCGTATTTACGAGGCAATACGTATGCAGCTTGAGGAACTCAGAAGAGGTTTTGAGAAGAACGGCGGAGCTTATCTGAACGATACGGAACAGAAGGAATTTGACGAACGAATCAATTCCGTTCTAAAACTCTCCGAGATTTATCAGAAAATCCAGAAGGGCAAAGGAGACAATATTTCTGCGGAAGAGATGAAGCAGGCGGAAACCGTGAATGACATCAGGGAGGCCATTCAGGGACAGAAGTTTTATGTGCGCGAACATTCTGTTGAGAAGGAGATTGAAAAAGTTAAGGATCAGACCAGAGGCTATGTGGATGTCATGAGAAAGAGCATGGAAGCCTATATGATTTCCCAGCGTGAGCTCGGAAATCTGGCAGGCGGTGTCGGTGCACTGGATGCACCTTCCGTCGAAAAAGCCCGTATCGGTCTTGCGGCGGTGGGACTTTACGAGAAACTGGCGGATCCGGAAAACGGACAGAAATTCTATGATAGTTTTCTAAGCGGCGGAAAGGATTATTCCAAGACCGTTCAGACCATTGCGTCTTCGAAAGAGTTTACAGAGGCAACAAAGAATCTGATGAGCGCATCCGCACTGAAGGAATTTACCGCCAACCCGAAGGCAGGCGAAAAGCTTTGGAATGCCTTTGAGAAGGAACTGCAGATGAACAAGGGTAAGGCACCTGCAGCGAAGGTGAACGAGGCACCGAAGAAGGAAGCCGTGAAAACAATACCCAAGATGTGACGAATCGCGGACGTGTGATTTTCGCAGGGTATGCGACTGAATATTTGTGGAGAATTTTTGTGAATTAATATCAGGAGGGCAGGAAAATGCCGGCACAGACAGCAACAGGTAGTTATTATGAATCACTGGAATCAGCGGAAAAGAAGCTTCAGTTAATTCTGGACTATAATTTCGTGGATCGTCAGCTTATTATCTCGGACGAGGAGAAGGAAGAGCTGAACGGTCTGAGCAGAAAATATTTTGCACCGAAAACTCCGGACGGAGAACCGGATACAAAGGAAATGTCCAGCCGTTTCGGTGAGCTGTTCAAACAGAAAGTAAAGCTTGAGCAGGAGTTCGGTAATGATATTTTAAAGATCAAGTCGGAGCTTCCGGCTAATCTGACGGAAGAGGAAAAAGACGTAATCGCCATTGAAAAAGCAGGCAGAACCAGTATGGCGGGCGCCCGGCTTAAGAATATCAATGCTTTTTTAAAGGACGTGATTTTAAACGACGATTCCCTTACTCCGAAGGATGTGAATGCATTCCTGGAGAAAAACAAAGTTCCGGTAATCGAACCGCTGGATCCCGATAACCAGAAAGAGGCGGAAAAGGCGAACCGGGAAGCATTATTAAAGAAGGTGGATGATACTTACGCGCAGTACAGACGCAAGTATGAAGCTGCCTTAAAGGGCGAAGAAAAGACAAAAATGCAGCTTGCGGGCAAGTCCGTAAACATCTACAGCATTTCCAACGATAAGCAGAAGCTTGCGCAGCTGAGTACGGAAGAAAGATTAGCGGCGGAAGGCGCAAAAAGAGACAAGGCAAACGAGCTTCGTGACAATCTCGAAAATATCAGGGTATTCGGAGCACAGAGACTGGCAAGACAGGCTACGGCCCGTCGGCTGGTACTTGCAAATGTCAGCGAGATTCTGCATTCAACCGGAAAAGGAGATGCGTTCTGGCACAAAAATAACAGCGAGGAATTTGAAGCTGTTTTGAATTATACGGATGCTTATGTGACCGTTGCACAGAAGGGTGTTTCTCCCGAGGAAATGGAACAGGCGCGGGAAAACACGATTAAGATGGGCCTTAAGTATCTGGACGGAAAAGAAAAGGTACGAAGCAGCCAGTTCGGTAAAGACCGTTTCGATGCGGTTATGACCTCCATGGCAGTGCTGATGGATGCGGCGGATTTTCAGAAGCTTGCGGATAAAATCAATAAAAAGAGAGGCGTTAAGGAAGGCGAGCCGGATTTTGTTACCAGAGATTTTTATCTGAACAAAGCAAGTGCAATCGGCGGAAGAGTTGCCACTGTTGCATCGGAAAAGAACAAGTATGTAAAATCCATGAAGAAATACAATCCTCTGGAAGGCGAGCGAAAATATGATCTTTCCGCATTTTCGTTCGGGAACAGAGCGGTTAACAGCTGGGACTTCCAGGTGCTTGCGGAAGGCGCGGAAGGCATGAAAGAGCCAGATCCCAGAGATGCCGTAAACAGAGCGCTGATCAGCTACAACGGCGGAAATAAGGAAGAACTGGCAAATCTGATTGCGCATACGCTTAAGGGTCTTGCAAGAAAGACAAACGCACTCGATGATGTTACATCTCCCGACAACGCCAGAGCCTGGGTTGCGAATGCGGAAAAGATGGCAACGATTCATGATATTCTGGTGCATGATGAGGAGCTTGCCAATCTTGCCGCAAAGGTGGAAAGTACGAGAACCGTAAACAAGCAGGAAGTGACCGAGAAAGTACTGGATGAGGAAACACTTAAGTTCTCTCTGGGTGCCGTGGAAGCCGGCAGAATGGTAGGTCGTTCCGAAATTGCGAGAGAGCGTCTTAACAAATTCAAAGACCTTTCCGAAGAGGAGAAGAGATCTCTTTATACGGATATTGCGAAAGTGAATTATATCGATTCCCAGCTTTCGGCAAAGAATAACATCGAAGATGCACTCGGAACACTCGGAGATAATCTGCGTGCGGCGGACCTGGCTTTTGCGGGAAATGAGATTGGAAAGAAAAATGCCAAAGAGACACTTAAGGGAGCGGAGAGAATGTATTCAGGTACTATTTCAGGTCTTCGCGATCCGGAGCGTCGCAAGAATATTACCAATGCCTGCAGGAACGCTTTGGACGAGATTAAGCCGGAGAAGCTCTCCTTTAATAAGGCCAGTCAGAAAATGGGAAGTCAGGAATTCAACAACAAGACCGTGAAGGATGCCATTATCAAGGAATCACAGCCTGAAAAGGGCGGTATGAAGATGTAAAAATTCAGAATTGCGGAAATGTCACGGCCACGAGGAAAATACCCCGTGGCTGTGTTGAATTGTGTTCTGTGCGATTTTTGTTGTTTTAAAGGCAGGGAACGTAGTATAATAAACTATATATGTCAAAGGAGTGCGCATATGAAATCACTCGGGAAAAAAGATTACAGGGATGCCATAGCCTCCGGAATAATCTATCCGATTCTCTTTGCACTGACGATTGTTTTTCTGTGCATGCGCGGACTGTCGAATTTAAAAGACATTTATATCGTTAATATTTCCGTGGATCTCTTTGGCATGCTGATGGGGTATGTGCTCTATATCTGCTGCCTGCTGGATGTCCGTAAGAGCGGAACAAATTTAAAATACTTTTTTTATCTGGTAAACGTATCCTTCTTAGGACTGTTTACGGATGCCTGCGCCTGGCTGGTGGACGGTGTGCCGGAGTTGCGCATCGTCAATATTATCGATAATACCTTTTATTTTGCATGCGCACCGCTTCAGGCATATTTCTTTGCCCTTTATGTCCTGAGCTTTCTGCGTGTGGAAGAAAAGTACAAGGTTTTAAGAACCATTCTTCATATCGGAGTCTGTCTGGGACTGATTGCCAGAACGGCAAACCTGATTTTCGGACAGTATTTTACCGTTTCGGCCGAGGGGATTTACGAAAGAGGTCCGCTGTATCCGGTATCGATGATTTATATCTTCGGATCTCTGGTTGCGATGATCGTGGTCATTGTCCGGGAACACAGGAAATTCAAGACCTATCAGCTGGTGGTGTTCGGCATTTACGTTGCGGCACCGTTTGTGGCGGCGGTTTTTACGATTTTTGTTTACGGAATTTCCATTTCCGCCGGTATCCTGATGCTGGTACTTCTCTTAATGTACTGTGCGCTGAATATTGCACAGGGCAGGGAGAAACTGGTGGCGGACAGGGATTTGCTGCTGGCCAGTACCATTCAGGAAAACATGCTTCCGAAAACCTTTCCGTTCTTAACGGACCGTACGGAGTTTGACATCTATGCGACCATGACTCCCGCGAAGGAAGTGGGCGGCGATTTTTACGATTTCTTCATGATTGACGACGATCATATCGGACTCATTATGGCGGATGTTTCCGGAAAAGGAATTCCTGCCGCACTCTTTATGATGGTGGCCAGAACCATGATTAAGAATTATGCTCTGGCAAGTAAGGAGTATTCTCCTTCGAAAATTCTTTACGAAGTCAACAACCAGCTTTGTGAGGGCAATATTCAGGAACTTTTTGTTACCGTATGGTTTGCGATTGTGTCGCTCTCCACGGGAGAAGGCGTGGCAACCAATGCCGGACATGAACATCCCGTGCTACAGAAAAAGGGCGGCAAATTCGAACTCGTGAAATACAAGCATTCCATGGCGGTTGCGGTAATTGATAACATGAAGTTTGAAGAGCATGCCTTCAAACTGGATCCGGGAGACTGTATCTTTGTTTATACCGACGGCGTGGCGGAAGCCAATGATGCGGATGCCAACCAGTTCGGCACGGACAGACTTTTAGATGCACTCAATATATTCCCCGAGGCGGAAACGATGGAGCTTCTGGATAATGTAATGAAAGGAATTAACGGATTTGTAAAGGGTGCCGATCAGTTTGACGATATTACCATGATGGCATTCCGGTATTTCGGACCGGATAAAAAATAAAAAGGTGGTGCGCGTATGAAAGAATTAACTATCCCGGCGACAAAGGAAAACCTGGAAAAGGTTACCGCGTTTGTCGAGGGCGAGCTCGAGGCCATTGAATGTCCCATTAAGACGACAATGCAGATTCTGGTTGCGGTGGAAGAAATCTACATTAACATCGCAAGCTATGCATATGCGCCAAAAAAGGGGACGGCCACGATTACTTTTGATGTGAAGGACGCCGCAGAGGGAAAAGAGGCTGAAATCGGATTTTATGACAAAGGCATTCCTTTCAATCCTCTGGAAAAAGAGGATCCCGATGTAAACAAAAAGGCGGAAGACCGTTCCATCGGCGGCCTTGGAATTTTCATGGTGAAAAATACCATGGATGAATTCACTTACGAGTACAAGGACGGCAAAAACACAGTAAAAATCGTAAAGAATTTTTAAGCCGTGAAGATGTTCCATATCGTGTAAAAAGAAAAATGCCGCAAAATATGGTATGCAAATATAATTTATGATATACTATTCTGTGGCGGACTATTTTAAAGATACTGCCGGTTCGGCAATTGACTAAGAACTTAATTTTAGGAGGTTATAAAAATGCTGAATATCAACTCAAACATTGAAGGACAAAATGCAATTCTTGAACTCAACGGAAGACTGGATACCACTACGGCTCCCGAATTCGAAGCGGTTGTTAAGGGTCTTCCCGAAGCTATTACGGATCTCGTAATTGACATGGAGCAGCTTGAGTACATTTCTTCCGCAGGACTTCGTGTTCTTCTTGTAGCTCAGAAGACCATGAATAAAAAGGGAACTATGAAGGTCATTCATATAAACGAAACCGTTATGGAAATCTTCGAGGTTACGGGATTTGCTGATATTCTGACCATAGAATGAAAGGAATAACAGTATGAGGAAAAAATTATTTACCGCTGCGGCACTCTCAGCGCTGGTTCTCCTTGCCGTAACGGGCTGCACGAATCCGACCGGTTCGTCGCAGAGTTCCGGTACCATTATCATCGATACACCCGAGGAAAGAATTTCTTCCGAAATGATTTCCGGTTTGGGAAGCGGTGACCAGGAAGGTAAATCCGAGCAGGCATTAAACCCTGACGGATCGGAAAAGGGAAGTGATACGGTTGAGCCCGGAAGTGCAACGGATCCCGTGATTGATGATCAGGATGTGGATAGTGAAAATCCTGATTTTTCGGGTCTCTGGGCAGAAGAAATTGCGGGAAGAGGAACCATCACGTTTACCGCAAAAGAAAATAACAAATATACGGTTGAGGTATCATGGAGCGCAAGCGCTTTCGAAAGAGCGGTGTGGACCATGGATGCGGAGTATTTTAAGGGTTCCAAGCTTTTAGAATACATGAACTGTGAGTACAAAATCGTTACTTACACCGATGAGGATACCTTTACCGAAGAATCGGTTTACACGAACGGAACAGGGTATTTCTGGCTGGAAGAGGATGACAGACTCGGATGGAAGAGCGATAATTCCAGACAGGACGGTATTGACGGATCCAGTTTCTTTAAGAAGAACTGAGAGGCGCGTAAAACCGAACCGGAAAAACACGAAAGGCCTTGCAATAAGGCCTTTTTTACTTCATAGGAAATTCCTTCGGATTTCCTATGAAGTAAAATGCGCCGCAGGATGCGCACCTCGCGGAGATGTAATTATCGCTTCGCGATCCGCTCGGGCGCGAAAGAGTCGCAAGCGACTCTTTTATATTTCATAGGAAATTCCTTCGGATTTCCTATGAAGTAAAATGCGCCGCAGGATGCGCACCTCGCGGAGATGTAATTATCGCTTCGCGATCCGCTCGGGCGCGAAAGAGTCGCAAGCGACTCTTTTATAT
>Ga0247611_10006438_pt1 | contig 15065 bp, 15 predicted proteins | sample 177DNAGHGhighgp2_FD_192422 | JGI IMG/M metagenome (GOLD analysis project Ga0247611, IMG submission 192422) | Sheep rumen microbial communities from Palmerston North, Manawatu-Wanganui, New Zealand - 1770 DNA GHGhigh gp2 | ecosystem: Host-associated > Mammals > Digestive system > Stomach > Rumen...
TAATGATAACTTCAAGGAAATTGTTATGGGAACATCACATAGAATTCTTAAGCAGAGACTGCGGAGAGCCCAGCAAAAACAAATGCATGGTGCGACACCATACCGATTAATAGTTTTCAGTTACGAGTTATGAGTTATGAGTGCTGAGTTATGAGTTTTCAGTTGCGTTTGATTCTGCTCAGTAAATATTATATCATGTAACCGTAATTTAATCCACATGTAACTGCAGTTTTATTGCAAAATATTGCAATATAAGATTATTAAGAAAAATCAACCCTGTATATCAGTTAGTTAACAATAAGCAAAACGAAAAAATAATGCAATTATAATGCAAAATGAATTTTAGCGCGTTCTTCATACTTGCAGTTATGGGGAATAAACAGTAACTTTGCAAGTAAATTAAAAACATAACATCATGAGAATAATACTAGCATTTCTTTTTGTTTGCGTTGCTTTTTTTGCAAATGCATATGATTTTATGGTTGAAGGTATATGTTACAATAAGAACAGCGATGGCATAAATGTGGAGGTCACTTATGAAGGGAATCCTCATCCAGATATCTGGTCTTATGCTAATGCACCTAGAGATATAGTCATTCCTGAGAAAGTAAAATATAATGACACTACATATACGGTCACATCGATAGGTATACATGCTTTTTTTGGGTGTAGAAATGTGTGTTCTGTAAGAATACCTAATACTGTTACCTCTATTGGGCGAGAGGCATTCTGTAATTGTATATGTTTATCCAAGATAGATATTCCTGAATCAGTAATATCAATAGGTGTAAGAGCTTTTCATAATACTGATTGGTATAATTCTCTACCAGATGGGCTTATATATGCTGGTATGGTTGCTTATGCATATAAAGTTGATAGAGATCCTATGCCATTAAATAAATCTATAAAACTGAAAAAAGGATGTACCGGAATTGCTGGCGGCGCCTTCTCTGGTAATCCAGAAATTATTTCGGTGAGAATTCCAAACACAGTGAAAACAATTGGTGATGGCGCTTTAAGAGGTTGCGGGTTGACATCAATAACAATTCCCAATTCGGTTACTACTATTGGAGATGATTGTTTTTCATATAGCAAATTGATATCTATTGAAATCCCTAACTCTGTAACCACTATTGGAGAATTTGCTTTTGAAGGATGTTCTGATTTGAAATCTGTAACCATTCCCAATTCAGTAACATCTATTGGAAGGGGAGCCTTTGAAGAATGTAAAAGTTTGTCATCTATAGAAATTCCCAACTCAGTTACTTCAATTGAGGAGCTTGCTTTTTATGATTGCTCAAGTTTGACTTCTGTTGTAATCGGTAATTCTGTGACATCAATAGGCGAATATGCATTTTGTGAATGTGTAAATTTGTCATCTGTAGAAATTCCCAATTCTGTGACGACGATTGGCCATGGAGCTTTTCAAGAATGCAAAGGTTTAATCTCTTTGACTATTCCCCCATCACTTGTTATTAAGGATCATGCTTTTGCAAGTTGTTCTAAATTAACAACAATAATAGTATCATACTATGGGACATCTAAAGGCGATAATTCCCTTATTAACACAGAATTGACATCACATCCCATTGAAAAACCATCTCTATCAATTTATGCGTTTTCATTTAATAATTGTAGAGAATTGAAGGTTTTAAAAGTTCCAAAAGGCCAAAGAGATTATTTTAAGAACATTCATGTTGTTCCCGACGAAGCTATAGAAGAATATTAATATTGAGAGAATTATTATAATGCAAAATGACTTTTGGCTTGTTATTTAACCTTGCAGTTTCGGAGAATAATCAGTAATTTTGCAGAAACAATTAAAAAATTATAATTATGAAAAAATCATTATTATTAATCATTCTATTAGTGGCTTTATTATCATCATGTAATCATTATGATGAGAAACAATTTGTTGGTGTTTGGGAACGTAATTTATACAAGGAAAATGATTTAGATATGATTCGTCAAATATATGAGATACGTGATGATAACACATTTACAGACATATACCTTTTAAAAGATGATGAATCGGATTCCTATGGCATTCTGTTTTCAAGTAATGGTATGTGGGAATTAAAAGGTGATTCAATAATAATTATTAAGGAACCGAAAAATGTTCACAGTGTACCTTTTTTAGTTGAATCAATGTGGAACTCCAAACGAAAGGATGAAAAACATGAAAGAGAAGCTCATAAAATTGATGATTTCTTTAAAGAATATACTTTATTGGACAAAGAAAAGAATTCCGATATAATGAAAGTTTACAATAGTTATAGAAACAATGGATTATGAAAAAGGTACTATCTATTATTTTGATGCTCATGTGCATCACTCTCGGCGCAAGTGCAGCCGTTAAATGCAAAGCTGTTACTCAGAAAGGTACCCAGTGCACACGGGTTGCCAAGAAAGACGGTTACTGCACCCAGCATTATAAAATGCAGCATAGCAAGCCAGCTAATGGCGCACAGTGCAAAGCCACCACAAATGCTGCTACTCGTTGCTCCAGAAAAGCCGTCAAAGACGGTTTATGTACGCAGCAATATAAAATTGACCAGTTTAACAAGAAAGATCCCCATTTCAAGAAGAAGGTTGAAGCGTGCTATGATACCAATGGAAAGCCTATCAAAGCATCTAATGATGCAGAGCGTTGTCAATCTTCGACAAAAGATGGTGACCGTTGCAAGCTGAAAGCCATCGAAGGTTACAAGAGTTGCACCATCCATTTTAAATATTGATAAAAAAGTCATGGGCAGCCTTGACACTATTGGCATACTCATTAAAGCGACTAATTAAACCTAGCGAAGCCTTTCGTCAATGAAAAGCGTAGAAAGATATTATTATTTTTAAAATAACGTTTAAAATTATTGACTTATGTTTAATTTTATGTGGCTTAGATTTCATTGCCAACCTTATATGGATGGTCAATTAGATTGGGTCAGAAGAACAGTTGATATAATCGTTAACATTTTAAGGTTTTTGGGCATCATTATAGCAGTTATTTACATTTGTGACGGCTTAAATGATACTATTGAATATATTTCATATAATAAAAGTCATTCAGCAGATACAGGTTTAACTTTTCCGAAAGCATTAGAAAAGTTTTTAATTCCAAATTTCGTGCAGGCTATGATATATCTAATCATTACCGGCTTTAGTGGAGTGGCTCTTAAGCTATGTCTCTACTTTGTATATTTACTTGACCTTTCGTGCGAACGAAAACGTTACGAAATAAATCTTTTGGTTAAGTCAGAACATGACAAAAACAAAAAGAGTGAAAAATCGAAGTCTAATTAAATCAACGAAATCTTTTGACTTTTCAGCGGAAATCTTACTAAGCATAATTTTATGTTCATAATCATTTGATTATAGTTGTTTTTAAATATTTTTTCATGAAAATTATAGTTTAAGATTATTCTTGATTTGAGATTTAATCTGAGCTAACTCTGCTTTCAGCTTTTGGTTTTCTATTTCAAGTGCTTCCACTCGTGCTTGACTTTTGTCGAGCAAAGAAATCAGTTTCTCAATGGCTGATAATTGCTGTGCAGAATTTGTATCTGAATTTAATTGATTGGAAACTAGCTTTTGTGGTTGTTTGGCAATCCAATATTTGTCTATTTTCTTTCTTTTTCCAAGCAAGGATTTAAGTTTCTCAATCAATTCTTTCGATGGTTTCCTTTTGCCATTTTCAACTTGAGAGAGGTAGCCTTGAGGCGTATTGAGCTTCTTGCTCAGTTCCAACTGAGTAATACCCAAATCTGTCCTTAACTGTTTAACGTCTAGAAACTTCGCTTCCATATTTGAATGTATTAAAAACTTTGCGTTGTTGAAGTAATATCACCACGCAAAGTTAAATATATAATCTGATATATCAAAGAATATAGCAGAAATTATGCAATTATTTCAGCTGATTAAGATTTAAACTTCATATGCTTCTGCGAGTTCCGAGTAGAAATTCATTAGCGAATTTCTGAGATCGATATCAACGTACGGTATCTCGCCCTCACGCAGAAGGCGCATGCACTCGGAGAGATACTCAGACGGCGATGTTTTAAAGCTCGCCAGCCAATAGGCGTTTGCGCCTCGAGACGATAGTGTGTATGTGTGGCCATAACCTAATTTATGCCATACAAAGAACATCGGAACCTTTAACGCCTCGACATTTGCGACTTTCGGCTCTTGCAGAAAGTCAGGCATTCCGTGTTCTGCTTTAATCTTGTCCTGAATGAGGCACAGCCCATTCACAAGGTCTATCATATCTCCTTTACTCGGATTCATAGTTTTTGTAATTGTTCCATATTGTTTGTTCCAGATTATAGTGGTTCTATAAGGTTTCCATTTTTATTGTGATATTCTTTAAGAAGCATAAGATATCTTTTGAAAATAGCTTTGTAAAAAATATAGTTAGGTTTGTTTGCCCAAATTTCAAAAATTCTTGATAGGATTTTACTTATCTCATCAAAACTTTTACTATCTTTGAGTTCTACATTAAATGTAACATCATTATCAACCTCAAGAATTTTATTCTCAAAAAGATGCATATATTTTCTTAACTCTTCAATAGAAATGTCTTGTTTAAATATTTGGCTTTCAAATAGCTTTCTGAATTTTGAACTCTTAAATGCATCCCATATACCTACAACTATATTAGCTTTCTCATAATAAACCTTAAGAGGATTGTTATTTTCATCAACCCAATCAATTAGTCCATCTGATTTTTTACCTAAACAGAAGGAAGATGCAGCACTTGGAGAGTCAAATCTTATCCCTTGATTAAGAATCCATTTACCAGCTTCTATATAAGCATTTTTTTTAAGTACCTTATCTCTTTTTTGTGGGTTACTATATGTTGCAAAGTAAGAATATTGAACTTCACTGCCTTTAATAACTGTTATTTTTTTACCATTGTAATATGCAATTGTTCTTAATACTGGAGAATTAAGATGAAACCTTGATTTGAAATAACCGTTTTTTGTTTTGAGAAAAATATTATTATTTTCTTTATTTAGATTATTCTCTTTTGATAGTGGAATAAACTGATTACTTTGCTTTGTATTATTATCTATTTCAGGTTCTTTGATTTTAATAATAAATTCAGAGCCGTTCTTTATTCCGTAAACAGTTATTTGATCATTAATATTAAATTTTTTTAAAACAGGCTTAATATCATTTAGGTTTTTCCAGTATATCTGGTAACACTCTCTGTTAGACTCTGTGAAACCAATATGATTTAAATTAGCTTGATAAAGTGTACCTAAAAGATTCACTTTAACAAGTTCCTTGTCTCCTTTTAATATATCCTTGCCTATGACATTTATTAACTGGTCATGACAAGTCTTTGCTAAAGTAAACCCTCTTGTTAAAAAACTCTTATCTACTTTTTTTGTAAATAAAAAGAGACTTTCTCTTTGATTATCATTCGAGACAACAACAGTGGAATTGCCAGAAGATGTAAGATTACCTTTAATGATATTTGAATAATCATTACCATCTTTATTAAATAGACAAGTTTGATTGTTGTCTTTTGGGGTCATTTCAATTATTTTCTTTAAAGTGTTATTTTTATCATCAACCCATTCTATCTTGCCATTAGAGGATCTTCCCAAACAAAAAACAGCAGCAGCACTTGGTGATTTGAATGTTACATCGTTATCAAGAATCCAAATGTCTCCTTCTTTATGAGCATTTTCTGAAAGTTGTCTGTTTCTTATCTCAGGATTTACAGATGCACCATTAATTGCAGTGGCCTCACTGCCTTTCAAAACGGTAAACACATTATTTTCATATTTTGCTAATGCACTTAAAGCATTTGATTTTAATCGTAAATATATGATATTGCTTAACTTTTCACTTCTATGATAAATCTTAGTGCTATCTTTTCTTTTTTTCTCATTTGCGTCATCCAAAATATTATTATCTTGTTGTGAAGAGATATCAGAATAAGATTTATCTTTTTGATTATTTTGTTCGGGTTCAACTTTAGAGACCTCATTAGTTGTTTTGACTATCATTGGTTTTATACCAAGTTTCTTTGCAATCTCTAAAATACGTTTCTTTTTTCCGTCAGTACTACTATGCGTTATAATATAGTATTCTCCTACAGGAACTTGTGTATTACCATATTTATCATCTTTATGGTCATCAATTAAAGGAACTCCGCAGACCTTTTCATTAAGATTTTTGACTTTATCTATACCCATGTATTTAATAGCTTCAACGAAACGAGTTTTTGCTAATCCATCTTTTATTGTGAAGCCATCAGGGAATATAATAATTATATTTGTTCTGGAGGATTTTTTCCGAGTTTTGATTTCATTATCTGAATGTTCCTGATTTTGCAAATCAGACGAAGAAGTTTTATCTTCGTTTTTAATGTCATTTGATTTGTCATCAAAAGATTCTTTTCGTTTTGATGAGGATTTTGAAGGTATAAGGCATTTACATAGTGTATAACCATGAAGTTCGGATTCGTCATATGCAAATTGAAGAATTCTTAAAATACCTGATATTCTTCTAGCAATAGTTGAAGAACTTAATCCAATCATATAAGATTCAAGACTTATATCATTAAATATTAAGTCTTTTATGATTGAACCATAAAGTTTATCTCTCAATATCGTTCTTGCAAGAAGAGATTTTCTTTGAGAAAGTGTAAGTTTTGGATAAACGTAACCTAAGCAATTTAGGAACCATTTTCCATAGTATTGAAAGGTGAGCCCTAATTGTTTAGAAGTTTTGACTTGATTCTCTCCGTATTTCTTAAATGCGTTTTTTGTGTGCTTTTTGCAATATTGAGGAAACATTTGACCTATTTCCTCAAATGTAAACCCTAAATTATCATAACTCAATAGAGCTTCACACATTTCAATTTCTGATGCTTGAAATGAACTGCTTTGTGTTAAATCTCCAGTTTCGATTTTAGGAAAATCCCAACTTATTAAATAATCTAGGTATTCTTGATATGGTATTGACAATAATTTTTCAATATAATTAATAATCTGAGATTCTGGAATAACATAATCAATATTATCCAAAATCTTTTCATTAATTGATTTTTCAAAAGCTTTGTAGAAAAAAGCTTCAACTATATCTTTTGAATTATTCATTTATTAAATTATTTATTTGTTGGCGTAGATTTTGAAGGTTAAATTTTAAAGATGGATCACTAGGAAGATTACTAATGATTGTTTCTTTTTCTTTAATAAGAGTATGTGTGATTGCGCTTATTTTTGTTAGAATGTTAGACATCTTACTAGCACTTTCTACTAGTTCAACACCTTCTTGCAAAGACAGATCGCCCTCAATATAACCAATAATGGCTTCTTGAGCTGTTTCACCTGACCCACCCATAATTTTGCCAACTAAACGTATTTCTTGAGCATCATTATATTCATTGTTTTTTATTCTCTCAACAATTGTGTCGTTAATATTGAGTTGAGGATAGTTTTTATCTGCTTTTGATATTGAGCCATTTTTTTTGAGTTCATGATAATAACTCCATTTTGATGGTTCTGTATCATTGTTGTCAAGCATCAATTCTAAAGTTTCAATATATGTTACTGCTGAAGATTTTTTTATTCCCAGTTCATCTGCTATTGCTTCTATAGGTTTTCGTGAGGAAGCAATTCTACGTTTTAGATATGCTGCTTGCTCATAGGGGCTCCAAGGGGTTTTGCCAACTATATGAAGTGTACCTAACATTGAGAAAATCTGATCTTCTGTTACATTATCAGGGAGAACGATGGCTCTAATGTTTCCCCACTTAATTGGATCAGATTCGCTTAACATTCTGTATGCAGCAAGTCTACTATTTCCTTCAAGTACAACATTGCCTTTAACTATTATAGGCTCAAGTAATCCTCCATTAGCTATAATACTACGTCTTAATTCTTTAACATGTTCAAGACTCTTCATCTTTGATTCAATTTGTTGTTGTGAAGGAGAGCCTCCGAATTCTGCTTCTATTATACTCTTAATCCTAGGATTTTCAGGATAATATTTTAAATTATTGTGAGGAACATCTTGTTCTGTCGCATTAATGTTTTTACCGTCAATACGAATTATTTTCTGTGTTGTTTCCATTATGAAATGTTTAATATGTTACGAACTAAATTTGAGAAACTGTAATCAGCAATCTTTTTATATTCAGAGAGTGTTGTATCTCCTTGTGCAAGATTGGCAGCTTTTTGTTTTGCATCAAGAAGAACATTTATCCATATATCTATGCTGTCTTGCACCATTAGATTGTATATATTACAATCTTTTTTTTGTGAAATTCTATGAATTCGATCTTGTGCTTGAAGATAATCATCAAGATTAAATCCTCGATCATAAAAGATTGCATTATTCGCTTCTGTAAGAGTCAATCCCTCCTTGGCTGATTGTGGTGTCGCAAATAATAAATTTGCTTCTCCTGTTTTGAATTTATTTACAGAACGATTTCTTTCTTCAATATTCATTTTGCCTGTTATTTGCACGGCTCCTAAGTCTTTATAAATATTTTTGAAATGATATATGTTGTCTGTAAATATACTCCAAATAATAGCTTTTTCACCTCTATCTATAATGCTGTTTATTAATTCTTTTAGTTTTTTCTCTTTTGCAGAAATCTCTTTATAGCTGTCATCTATAAGTTTCGGATTTGATGTAATTTGAACCAAACGCAAAAGTCGCTTTATAGCATCAGGAGATTCATCAAGAATAGTTTTATCTCCTTTTTGTATTGTGAGTTCTAGTTCTTGTCGAAGAGTTTCATACATCTTAAATTGAATAGGTTCAAAAGGAACTTTAACATCAAAATAATTCTTAGAAGGGAGGCTGATAATCCCAGAATCTTTAGTCTCTCTAACTGAAAAATCTTTAATTCTTGAATAAATGTTTGAAACAGTATTTTCAAAAAGATTTAATTTTTCTTTATCAGTTTCAAGATCATTTGACAAGTCACAAGCTTTTTTGAAATCATTAAAGTCATCACCTAGACTTTTACCTTGATCAAGAAAATAAATTTGCGACCAGATATCATATGGTCTATTTGCAACAGGTGTACCTGTCATTATTATTCTTGTAACAAAAAGAGGTGATATGTCAAAAAAATCATGTGTTATTTTTGCTTCAGGATTTTTTATTTTTGTAGATTCATCTATAATGATTCCAACTTTGCGAGTTTTCAGAAAAAGTTTAATTCTATATTTTTCGCTGCTTATTGTCTCGAAATTGGTTATGATTACTCTTGTATTGCTGTTAAATATATAGAAATTATCACCTCTTTTATTAGAAATAGTACTTGGTTTAATCTCTGTATGGACATCAAATTCTCTAACCCAATTTTGTATGAGAGTTTTTTTAGTAACAATTAAAACACAATCAATGTCTTTCTTTGACAACCAATAGAGTAGGATATCAATTGCAATTTTCGTTTTCCCTAATCCCTGCTCATGGAATATAGCGGCATATTCTTTATCCCTTAAAGCTAGGACGGCTTCTTTTTGATAATCAAAAGCCTGGAATTTAGCATTATAATTTAATTTGTAGTCATAAACCATATTGCTCATAAGTGAAAAACTCTATTTAAAGAATCAATAAAATGAAATTTAATATCTTTTGTTTCAGTTTTGTTTTTTAGATGAATTACTAAATTCATTAATGTAGCTAATGAATAGAATGAACAGCAAAAAACAATATGTTTTTCTCCATTAAAAAGGAGTTCTTCCTCAATATATGCTTTAATTTGTGATGTGGTATGTTTATTTTCTATATCATTATCAGTTTTTGCTTCTCCTAATATAATCATTGAATTATCATTATAATATACATCAGGATAGTGTCCACTAAAAATTTTTGTGGTTCTACCTACATATGAAGGTAAATCTGCTTCGATTAAATCGGAACAACAATTAGGGAAAGTTTCAATATATGAAACAATCTGTCTAACGTAATTCATATGTTGTTCAGATTCAGCCATTATTCTGCAGTGTTAGAATCAATAAAGTCTAAAATCAATTTCAATTGATTGTTCAAACTAGATAAATCATAAATGCGTTTGTTTGATTCATCTGAGTTATCTTTAGCAAGACGTTGCATCTCTGTAGGTGAAGGTTCTCCAAGTGCGAGTTTTAAGTATAGTTGATGTGCTAAAACATAATACGGGTATTTGCTTAAATCCGCAGATTCAAGTTCTGCGGCATGAATAATTTTTTCAGCCTCCGACAAGTTTGATTTAAGAAATTTATTTTTCGCCTCTTGGTTCTTTAGTACTTCAGGTATTATGCGAACTTTTTGAGCTGTGTCAATCATATTTGAAGCAACCCATGAAGCAAATATACTTTCATCAAATCCAGCAGCTACAATTGCTCTTTTTACAGAAGAGTTTTGAAATTCAAGAAATTTAGAGAATTCCTTGACATTGAAAATAAGCCCCTTTTCTCTTGTTATGGGTCGATAATAAGATTCCATATATATATATGCACTAATATATCTTCGTATTTCAGATTTTCTTCCTCCACATAGTGAGATGATACTCGTCATAGGCAGATGCTCTTTTTCACTCAACTGCCAAAGATATTTAGCTTTTGAATAAGGATCCCAGTCCCTTGGACCAACTAAATGTGATTGTAATCTAATCTCATGCTTCTGATAATCAGTCAGATTGTCATAAACAATTGCAGGTATAGTCTCCCAGGTCTCAGAAGGGTCATTATCATAGAATTCTTTATATATTTGAAGCCTCGTATTTCCTTCTATGACAATGAATCTACCATCAAGTTCTTTTGAAACAATAATAGGATGAATGATTCCACCGCTAACTCTAATTGACTCTTTTAATCCTGCTAAAGTTGTGGAATTCTCACTTGCGTTAACATTGCTTGAAAGAGCCAAAGCTATAGCTTCAGAAGTAATGTCGTCTTCATTGTATATCTCCAGGAATTGTTTAATTCGTGGATTGTCTTTGTCTAACTCAATAGATTTAATAGAAATATTCTGTAGTTTTCCCATATAAGTAACTATTTTTCCCAAAGAGATGGGGTAATTAAATCGTTTAATTTATAATTGAACATTTCAAGAAGCTCATCTTTTTTTTCTTGAAAATGATCTATAAAGGTTGAAATAGTCTTTAGTGGTAAACACATTTTGGTAGTATTATAATATCCTTTATTTTTATCTTTAATAAAATCCTCATAAGATTTCAAAGGAATTACTTTTCTATTTAAAGTGCGTTCTTCCCAAAAAGTCTGATTTCGATAGCAAAATTCCCAAAATGACATTTTTTTATAGAAAGCTGGTTGGTTACACCATCGAGCTATTTGAACATAAATATTTGATAATTCATGTTTGTGATAATCTTCATGTCGCATAATATAACCTAAGCAGCCATAGTTCATAAGGATTTTTATGCGGTGAAAAATTTCCCAAATATCTTGGTAAAGCTTTTTGTCATCACCATATGAAAGTTTAAAACCACAAAACAGATAGAATTTGGTTTCGCGTTTATTATATTTTTTCCATATCTTTAAAGCTTTAATTATTTTTTCTCGATCACTCCAGTTATCAAAAGCAAATATATAGTCACCATGGTATTTACATTTAGATAACATACTTGCAATCTCTTCCCCATATTTGCTCTCAGCTATTATTCTTTCGTCTAGACCTTGTCTAAATTGAAAAGGCCTTTTTGAATCTATTAATTGCTGAAGTAAAGATCTCCATACTTTTGGAGGGGAAGCTAAAAAATTATCGTCCCAAAGATAAATATACGGCCTTTTTAATTTGCCATTTTCATCTCTCTCATTATCAAGAAACCATTCTAATTTAGAATGTTGAATTACTTTTTTTTCAAGTCGATTTACACAGAATGGACATTTCCGGAAACAACCTCTTGTTAGAAATCCAATAGAGTAGTAAAGATAATCTTTATAATATGAAGCTTTTTTGCCACTTTGTATTTTTTTTGACACAAAGTTTTCATAAAGATTATAATATGGCATTTGACGAGCTATGTCTATACCCATCTTTTTCCCGCCTCTGTGATTTGGAAGAGAATTAAGAAATGAGTCATTGTCAAAACAGGTCATATCTGAATTACGCATTATTGCAAAATCATTGTCATTCTCTATTGTAGCGTAATAGCCTGTTCCACCAAATCTAAATTTATTGTAAAAAATAGTGCCTTTTGCTTCTTGAACAAAGGCTGGGTCTTTTGTAAAAGAAAAAACTTTTGAAATGTAAATTAAATCAAAACGTTCAATGTCTTCTTCAGAAGATTCAATTAGTTCAAACTTAATTTTATTGTCATTCAAAAAACCTGCCAGTTTAAGCAACGCAAGGTTCGGATGCCGCGTACCATTACATAGTAGGTCTGCGTCAACCAACCCAATGTACATTTGTTTATTGTGGTTACTTTTAAGTGGCATTATAGATATTAAATAGCGTTATTACCAATGTTTATGAGTAATTCATTATTAACCAAAAAAAGGCTATCAGCCTCATTTGACCAACTAGTAAGTTCGTGAAAACTGTCATTATATGATAATGAATCAATCGATGTAAGTTTTATTGAATGTGAGTTTATAACACATTCCTTTATCCTTCGGATGTCGTTTTGGTCGTCTCGGTCTGAAGATTGAACATTTGTGAAATTCATTAGCTCATCTGCAAACTGAAATGCAATCTGTTCATTGACTATGTGTTGTAATAATTGTTCCTTCTTGATGGTTTCTGTCATATGGCAGTGTAGTAATACAAAACTCCCCTGTAGCCCAGCGAGCCGACCAAAGCTCATAAACTACAAAGGAGTTTGTTATTTCGTTAATATTGTTGGTCTTTTGCTGGTAGTTAAGTGAAACTTAACATAAGACTGCAAATATACAAAAATCTAGTTACACTGACAATTATTTGAAATATATTTTAAGATTTTTGCAAAGATAATAAATCAAGTGTGTAAAAAACAGGCACGTCAAAAAAATACAAATTATTTTTGTGTGCTTTAACTATTTAAGAATTAAATTTAATTCTTCATGTACAGTTTTGCTTGCGAATATAACTACTTTCGTCTTTGCTCGTGAAATCATCACGTTCAGGCGGTTCGCATTAAATAGGAAGTCTTTAGTATTCTCTATGTATTCTTTTTTACTTGCAGCGAAAGTCAGTATGATACATTCAACATCTTGTCCTTGCAGGCGTTCCACAGTATCAATCAATGGACATTCGCCATCTTTTATGTGTTCATGGGCAACAGCCCTAATAAGGCGAACCTGCTTACGGAAAGGTGTTATTACTGCGATTTCGTTCGGTTTCTTTCCCTCCTCAAGCAACGCCTTAACCATTGATATTACTGCTGTAGCTTCCCCTTTATTCTCTTCGCAGCAGTTCTCTGTTGATATTCTGCTGTCCATAAATACCACAGAGTCATTCCATCCGTTAGACTCCATATAATGAGAAAAGAATTTTCTATCAATTGCATCTTCTGCACTCTGTAGAATTATTCCATCCTTTTCATAGAATGATTTGCTCACTAAAGATGTGATATCTTTGTTCATTCTGTGAGTCACAGGTAGCACACTGACAGGTACACCTTTGACTTTCGTAGCGCAAAAGTCAATAATCGACATTGACAGCATATTTTCTTCCAGTTCCGAACGGAATATAGGTGGCATTTGCCTACTATCTCCAAAGAAACATATAGATGATGCGCATTTACCCAGTATTGAGGCATATGTCAACGGCATCAGCGAAGCCTCATCCACTAGTGCGACATATGGTCTAAAGTGACTATGAGTGCGAAGCCCGAGATAAGATATGGCTCCCCAAATTGTCATACCAATAACATATCCTTGGCGTTTCTTACGCCTGTTCTTACGGCTATAGTCATTAAACTCAGCAAATTTCTCAAGTTTTATTATGCTGTTATCGAGTTCCTCTGCTTTTAGCAAATCACCAATTTTGAAAAGAGGGATATTCTTGTTCAACTGTCTAATCTTCATCAATCCATTGTTCACTGCATGATGAGTATTAGCGATAATCACAACCTCTCTATTCTCCAGAGATGTTGAAATTGCTGCAGCTGCAAGAACAAGAGTTTTTCCTGTCCCAGGTGGCCCTTGAAGCACATGTATAGGATAAAATTCAAGCATTGATTTCACTGCTGCCTTTTGTTCTTCATTCAAAAGGTTATAAACCTTGTTGAAGCCCTTTTGAACCTCAGGTTCTATCTTTAGAAATTCCTCTGCTTCCACTTCTTCTTCTCCTGCTAGAAGACGAAGAAAGTGTGCGCCTGGTGTTGCCGGCAAGATGCCTTGAAGGCAACCGATTAAAGAATTCAGCAGATTCGGGTTTTCCGCCTCCATGTCATAGATGGTATTCCTTTCTAGAGGTTTATTTGTTTCCACTGTAATGGTGTCGTTGTCTGCGTCGATTACAAGACCTTTAATTGATTCATTCAGCTTCACCTTATCACCCGAACGCAGTTTCGAATAGTTCTCAGGAACATTAAGAACATACTTGAGTTCTTGCGAGGATTTCACGGTCAACCCAGTTAGCATCTCGTTGGACTCAATTTTCTCTTCCCTTGACATCCCCTTTCTTTTTTGGATGTCATTCTTCTCCATGTCATATTCCACATGGAGGTAGGCAAGAAGGTCTTCTCTGAATTCTTCAAACTTCTTCATGCTGCATCTCGTTTAACAATTTACGGATATGTTCCCTAAGTGGTATGTCTACAACATAAAGATAGCATCCCTTCATTCCTCTAGAGAGGAGGACACGATAAATGTTTCTCACATAGTCATCGAATGACATAGTTGCTTCGCCCACATTTCTTCTCAAAACAGGGTCTTTACAAGCACTTTTATCTGTTACTACTTCATGTAATAAGCCATTGTATTTCAAATCAGGTCCTATAATCACACCAGCATAATCAAACTCAAATCCTTGAGCAGTGTAAATACACCCAACTTGTTCAATGCCTTTCGGTTTGTATGCCCATTCATGCCATTTTGGATACTTTACGGACAACTTGTTGTAAACCGTATCTTTCGTTTCCCAGGGCATTGCAAAGCAGCCAATACGAACAT
>Ga0247611_10006439_pt1 | contig 15061 bp, 7 predicted proteins | sample 177DNAGHGhighgp2_FD_192422 | JGI IMG/M metagenome (GOLD analysis project Ga0247611, IMG submission 192422) | Sheep rumen microbial communities from Palmerston North, Manawatu-Wanganui, New Zealand - 1770 DNA GHGhigh gp2 | ecosystem: Host-associated > Mammals > Digestive system > Stomach > Rumen ...
GCCGTTACCCCAGGTCCACTGCTTCTTGCCGGGCGAGAAGTGGTGCGAGGCCACGTGTAGCATACCGGCCTTGGTGTCGTTCTCGTAGCCGCCCTCGAAGTTGAAGCGCGAATTCACGCCCATGTAGCTGGTCGGCACGAAGATGTTTTTGTAGTTCGAGATGTCCACGCCTGCCGAGTAGTCCATCTTGTAATAGGTACCCGTAGCGATGGGGAACGACGAGACGGCACGCTTGCCATGATCGAACACGGCATTGATGTCGGGTGGGAACACACTCTGATAAGCATCGTTCACCTCCACAGCGGGGTTGGCCCACCACAGGAAGGTCTGCGGCACGTCGGTGCGGTTATACACGCGGCCCTTGATTTCCAAGTAGGCGCAGCCGGGACGCAGCGTGAAACCTGCCATTCCCTTCTGGTGGAACATTTTCTCCATCTCGTTCACCCAGACAGTGACCGAGCCGTCGGCATTCTCCTCGATGCAGGTGTCAACGGGCATGAAGGTGGTAGGACGGTGGTGCTGGGGCCAGTTGAACTCGATGCCGCCGCTGATCCACGGACCCGCGAGGCCCACAAGGGCGGGCTTGATGACGTGGTTGTAGTACACAAAGTGGCGCTTGGCAATCTTGTCGTAGGCCATCTGCACACGACCGCCTAATTCAGGCAGTACCATCACTTTGATGTATTCGTTCTCAATCCAGATGGCCAGATAGTCCTTGTCCACCTTCTCGTCGCTCATCGTCTCGATGACGGGATAGGGATAGACCACACCACTACTGCCCTGATATACTCGCTTTTCCAGGAACATCGGGTTCTTCTCGGGCTTTCCCACCTCGTATGTTGGGATAGTCACCATTTCTCTCCATGCTTTTACCATAATTGTTTCGTTTTTTTTGTTTATCCGTTTCCCCGTTATCACGACTTAATCAGCTCCTTCTCCAGCTCTTCCAGACTCTTGCCTTTGGTTTCTGGGCAGTTACGCAGCAGGTAGATAAAGGCGCACACGCAGATGCCGCTATAAATCCAGAACGTACCGCTGCTGCCGAGAGCTGCATTCATGGATGGAAACGAGAAGGTGAGCGTGCAACAGCCCACCCACAGGGCAAAGGTACAGGTGGCCATAGCGATACCACGCACACGGTTGGGGAATATCTCGGCCAGCAGCGTCCAGGTGACAGGGCCCAGCGTCATGGCATACACAGAGATAGCGGCTACTACCAGCGCTACCATCAGTATGCCGGTCATGCCCAGAAAGTAACAGGTGCCAAGGGTGAGGTAAATCAGGCCCAGTCCGCCTGCACCAATGAGCATGAGTGTGCGGCGGCCCCACTTCTCGATGGTATAGAGTGCCACAAACGTAAACACCACGTTGGCGATACCCGTAATAACGATATTAATAAACATGCCATCTACATCGAAGCCGGCGCCCACAAATATCTCTTGGGCGTAGTTGAAAATTACATTGGTGCCGCACCACTGCTGGAACACAGCAATGACCAGGCCCAGCACGAGCACCTTTCTTAGTGAAGAGTGAAGAGTGAAGAGTGAAGAATGAAGAGTGAAGAGTGAAGAATTTCCTTCTGGAGTCCCGTTAGGTGAAGGCATGGCGGTAGCAAATTCTTCACTCTTCACTCTTAACTCTTCACTTTTTAACTTTTCATTCAAAAACACCGGGCTCTCGGGAATAAAGAAACTCATCGCGAGGAACAGGGCAGCAGGCAGCGTTTCGGCCCAGAACATCCAGCGCCAGCCCCACTCCACGTTCCAGGCCATGTTCTCAGCCACGGTGGTGTCGCGTGCCAGCAACATATTCACAATCTGTGCCGACAGAATGCCCAGCACGATGGTCATCTGGTTCAGACTGACCATGCGACCGCGAATCTCGGCAGGACTCACCTCGGCGATATACATCGGAGCCAGGGCTGAGGCCACACCGATGCCCACACCACCCACGAAGCGGGCTATATTAAATAAGGTGAAGTCATTGAACAGTCCCGTACCGATGGCCGACACCGTGAACAGCACCGCCGAGAACATCAGTAGCGGCTTGCGACCATACTTGTCGGCAGCACCGCCCGCCACCATGGCGCCTATCAGGCAGCCCACCAGTGCCGTAGTCATGGCCACTCCCTGCATCAGCGGAGAGTCGGCAATGCCGAAGTACAATTCATAGAACGGCTTAGCACCGCCAATCACCACCCAGTCGTAACCGAAGAGCAAACCGCCCATCGCCGACACGAGGCAGATAAAATAGATAAATCCTTTGGTAAATCCGTGCATAATTCTAATTGTTTTCTGTTCCTGGGTGCAAAGGTACGACATTTCTCGCATCCACCATATAGAAAAAACACTGCAAATATATGGACTTTTTTACACACTAAAGCAACAATAGCATAGGCGCCAGAAAAAATTCTGGCCAGAATTTTAAAAATAATGGCCAAAATTTTAAAAATAATGGCCATTATTTATTTTCATGAGCGTCGCATTGGATGGCAAGCCCCCTACGCTGACCGGACAAACTACACGGTTTTATCTTAAACTTCCGATGGAAGAATGCCATATTCTGCTTTGAAGCAACGAGTAAAGTAGCTTGGTGAATTGAAACCACACTGCATGGCGACCTCGGAGGCATTATGACCGTCGCGAAGTAGTTGCATAGCCTTGGTCAAACGGTGCTTGCGGACATACTCATTTGCGGTGATGCCAGTAAGTGACTTGATGCGGCGATGGAGGGTCGAGTAGCTGACGCACATTTCTTGGGCCAGGTAGTTTACATCGAGGTCGGTCTGCAAAAGGTTTTGCAGAATCAGGAGGTCGAGTTTGTCTAAGAAGTCTTTATTTCGCTGATTCGCGGCTTTCTGTTGGGCAGTCTCTTCCGGCTTACCAGCCTCATTCCAGTCCCCTTCAGCCTCACCCCCGGATTCTCTCTCTGCGAGAGGGGAGTCGTTAGTTTTACCGTCAGAAACCACAGGAGCATGACTATATACATCCCTCTCTTTGGGAGAGGGGTCGGGGGTGAGGCTTTCCACTGCATAGAGGGCTGTAAGTCGCTGGTCGAGTTGCCGCTGCAAAGAGAGGCGCTGCTGATACTGATGCCACTCGTACCAGACGAACAAGGCAATGATGAGCAGATAGAGCAGGCGTGCCCACCATGTCCAATACCAAGGCTGGGCAATGGTGACTTCGCAAACAGTCTCCTCACTCCATGACGTTCCTGCTAACCGGCTACGCACATGCAGGCGATAATGTCCCGGAGTGAGATTGGTGTAGAGTGCCTGGCTCTCTTTCGTTGAAGGACGCCAATCTCTGTCTATTCCTTCCAGCCAATAGCTGTAAATGGCTGATGACATGTCGTAATAAGCAAATGCAGAGAAATAGAAACAGAGATTGTTTTGGTCGTATGAGAGTTCTATCTTGTCCGTCAAATGGCAGTAGCGGGGCACGTTGTTCACGTCAAAGCGGGTGATGATGGGCGAACTAACCAATGTATGTCCCATGGCAAAGTGCTGTGGTAGGATCTCCACCAATCCCGTAAGACTGCCCAAAAAGATACGCCCACTTGTGGTGCGCAGTATGGCATTCTCATTGTAAGTGTTAGCTCTGAGCCCTTCTGATGTGAAGAGATTTCTAACAGACCCGTCTGAACTGCTGACGATGGATATTCCCTGGTCGGTTCCTACGATGACGTTTCCCTCATGGTCGCAGACCACAGATTCTACACAATTGTTGGCCAGTCCGTTGTCTGCCTGGATATACTCTATGCTGTCGCCTGCTATTTTCAATAGTCCATAGCCATTGCTGCCAGCCCAAATGGTGCCATTGGGTGAGTGGCAAATGCAAACTACTTTACATTTATTAAATAAGGTGTCGGTCTTCAGACCGTCTTTTCTGAGAATTCCATTTTCCGTGGCAACCCAAAGTCGTCCCGCCAGATCGATGTCGAGTTCATGGATCTTCTCTCCCGTCAGGTGCTGAAAGAAGAGGAAAGAGCCATCGGGCTGCTGATGGCCTTCGACGAGACCGCCGTCTAACGTGGCAATCCATATTGTGCCCCTGTTCGAAAACACAATGTCATAAATCTGGCGGGCAGGGAGGGCTTCTAAGTTTTTAATTTTTAAATTTTCCAATTCTTCAATTATCCAGATTCCCTTACCGCGTGTTCCTATCCACAAGCGTCCTTCATCATCCTTGTTAATCGTGTATGCGCGTGCGCCTTTATTAAAAGCAAGACGCCTTTCGTGTGTATCGGTATTATAGAGAAAAACATTGCCATCCATGTCGCCTACGGCAATCTGATTGTCATTGATTTGTTCAAATGAGCGGATATTGGAAGTCAGTGTATGGGGGCGCAAGGCTTCCTCGCCAAGATTCAGCCGATAGACACCTGCGAAGCTGGTCAATAGCCAGATACCGTCAGACCGATCATGCAGAATACCGTTAATATAGTCAGACTCGATAATCGGAACCTCATCGGTGGAACTGTAATGTTGCAGATGTCCATTTCTTGGTTCATAAATAAAGAAACCGTTATCAATGGTGGCAAAAATCTCACGACCGTCTTTCACTTTTGCGTAGTGCAGGTCGTGGCGGCGGTTGGTACGGTTACCACGGTCAATACCCAATTCGTGTGCGCGAGCCATGTATTTCTTTTCCTCGCTCACCTCGTTTTTGGCTTTCGGGAATGTCATACCTTCTGCATTAACAAAGCGCATCTGAGTAAGGTCAAAGCATAGCAGGCGATAGTCCTTGCCACTCATCAGAAGAACACGGCGTGTGGTGTCCTCGGCGATATGTGTGATACCCTCTATCTGTCGCATGCCGTTCTCTTCCACATAGAAATTGGCGAATCGGTGACCGTCGAATCGTGTCAGCCCGTGGTTGGTGCCGAACCATAGGTAGCCTTGTCTGTCCTGAACGCCGCAATTCACCACATTGCTCCCCAGACCGTCGCGTGTGGTGAAATTTGTTGTGTGCATCCGCTGCCCACCTGCCAAAGGGGGAGTGTCACTTGCAACTGAGGGGAGGCAGGATTGTGCCACGACAAGTGTTATAGCTGTCAGCAGACATATCGCCAATGTCAGGAGTCTCTTCTTTGCCATGAGGTTTATTGGATTGATTGTCGTATTTGTTAGTTCTGCTTGCAAAAATACAAATAATATGTCAAACGCAAGGCCAAATATTTCAAAAAGTGACCTACACAAGGCATTTTGACAGATTTGTGTCAGTGGATGGAAGATTATTGAAAGCCGGAGATTGAGAATAGTCGTACCTTTGCAAACGATGTGTAAAAGCCTTCTCATAAATTATAATCTAAAACTCAAACGATATGAAAAAGAAACTATTTCTATTCTTTGCAACGGCTCTGCTTTCCGTTATGGGGGCCATGGCCTCCGGAATTCCCTCAAGCTGTTTCTCTGAAGTGGCGGCAGGAGAGTTCTATCTCTACAATGTGACGCAGCAGCAGTTCCTGGTGCGCCTGAGCAACAACTTCCCCGGACTGAGCAATGCACCTGCCGAGGTAAAAGTATCGAAGAGCGGTTCGGCCTGGACAATCATGTTCAGCGACGGAAAGTATCTGAAGACGGGCTACTGGAACAACCAGTACCTGTGGACCGACGGTACGGCGGGGCTGAATGAGAACTTGTGGGTCTTCGACGCTGTCGCAGCCCCGCAGGGCAGCTATGTGCTCAATGGTAGCAAACTGAAGAAAGTGTCGGGCAATGTGAGTGTCGATGCCTTCCGCGCCTTCTTCCAACTGAAAAGCGATGCCTCGTCGCTGAGTCTGAACTTCGACACCACTGTTGATGATGGTGTTTGGCAGCGTCCGCAGCTCACAACATCGGCCTTCACCACTGGTCAGGAGTGCTACCTCTACAACGTGAAAGCCCAGCGCTTCTATACTGAGGGCAACTCCTACGGCACACAGGCCAGCGTGGGTGACGAGGGATTGAAAGTCAAATTTGTGCAAAGCACGGGGATTGCAAGTCCCCTGGAAACGGTCCATAAGCTGACCAACTACTCGAAGGCCAAGAACGCCTGGCGCACCCTGTTCGTTACCACCAACGGCGCGATGTTCGTTGATGCCGAGAGTGCTACTGAATGCTGGTGGAAAGTTGTAGACAACGGCAACGGCACCTTCAAGCTGATGATGTCGGCTCCGAATAAGACCTACAATCAGGAGAACTACCCGGGTGCGATGATGGGTCTCGACCTGTTCGAGGGAGAGTACCGCACCAACCTCGCAGCCCTGCTGATGGATGCTGAGGAACCGGGCGAGGACCTCTACCTCACTGACTGGGCTGTAGCAACTCCCGATGCCTACAACCAGTACCTCACCGATATGGCCACCTATAAGGCAGCCCTCCAGTTGAAGGAACTCATCGACGAGGCAAAGGCTGCCTCTATGGATGTGGCGGAGGAAGAGGCGGTTTATAATAATACAGCAAGTACACTGGCTGAGATTGAGGCTGCCATTGCTGGTGTCACAGCCAAACTGCTCGAAGACGATCTGGCAGGGGCTTCACGCGAGAATCCTGTTGACGTAACCGACAAGTTCATTACCAATCCTCGCTATGAGAACAACGATAACGAGGGCTGGAAGGGCAACGTACAGCCAGGCATCGATGCCAACAACAATCTACAGAATGCCGAGTTCTTCAACACGAACTTCAACACCTGGCAGGACTTGCAGGGACTACCCGACGGCACCTATCGCCTGAGTCTTCAGGGCTTCTACCGCGCCGGTTTGGAAGGTCCGGCATACGACGCCAAGAAGAGTGGCAGCGAGACGCTGAATGCCGAACTCTATGTCACCACCAACAGCAAAACCACGACCACGAAGATGCAGAGTATCTTCACGGGTGCTCCGACCTCAAAGCTCGGCGTGGATGGCGAGATGAACCTCGGTCAGTGGTGGGTGCCCAACACGATGTCTGCCGCAGCCGTTTATTTCGCTACAGGCTATTACAAGGATAACAGCATTGAGGTACAGGTGACCAACGGCCAGCTCCGCATCGGACTGCGCAAGAACACCACCATCCGTCGCGACTGGGTGATGATTGACAACTGGAAACTGGAATACCTGGGGAAGTAATAATTGATAATGGAAAATTGACAATTGATAATTATGAGACGTACATTCTATATGTGTGCATTGGCACTCGTGATGGCTGTTCAGACGGCCGTCGCACAGGAGAGATTAAATAGGCATGTCATGGCCGTGCCACAATCGGCATCGGGCAGTAACTACCTGGTGAGCTGGCGCATGCTTGACAGCGACGATGACTACACCACCTTCGACGTGCTACGCAACGGTGAGGTAATAGCCTCCGACATCAACAGCTCCACCAACTTCCTTGACACGAAAGGGTCGAAGACGGCAAAGTACAGCATCGTAACGAAGCGGAATGGTGAGAAGGTCAGCATCACCGAGACAGTCACGCCCTGGCAGGGCATCTATAACACGCTGAAGCTCGACCGCCCCGAGGGCGGCACGTTCCACAACTCGGATTACACCTACTCGCCCAACGACTGCTCGGTGGCCGATGTGGATGGCGACGGCAGCTACGAGATTGTGGTGAAGTGGGAACCATCCAACCCTGCCGACAACTCTCAGGGCGGCTTCACCGGTCCCACTGTTTTCGACTGCTACAAGATTCTGGAAGCCGACGGCAAGATGACTGCCCAGCGTCTGTGGCGCATCGACATGGGGCACAACATCCGTTCGGGTCCTCACTACGTGCCCTTCCTGTTCTATGACTTCGACGGCGACGGCAAGGCAGAGTTCATTGTGAAGACCGGACCGGGTACGAAGGACGGTTTAGGCAAGTATATCACCGAGGCAGCAGATGAGGCTGTCATCCGTGCTACTGACAACGAGAGGGAATACCTGAACGGAGGCGGACAGGTGATGTATGGTCCGGAATTCCTCACCGTGTTCAGCGGACAGGACGGCCATGCCATCCATACCGTCTATTACAATCCCAACCGTGGTTGCTTCGTGGGCGGTGCTCCTGAGTTGCGTACCGATCTCTGGGGCGATGACTATGCCAACCGTTCGGAGCGTTACCTCGCCACGGTGGCTCATCTCGATGCCACTAATCCCACACACGCCTCGGCCGTGATGTGTCGCGGCTACTACACGCGTTCCTATCTCTGGGCTGTCGATTTCGACGGATCGAAACTCTCCACCCGTTGGCGCCATGCCAGCATCTCCTCCAAGACGGCCATGAAGACCGAGGGCAGTGGCGCGAAGGACGTGCGCACCTACGCTCACGCCACCTACGCAAACACTGGCTTCACCACCGCCTACGCCCAGGGCAACCACAACCTGAGCTGTGCCGATGTCGATGGCGACGGCATGGACGAGATTATCTACGGCTCGGCGGCCATCGACCACGACGGCAACCTGCTCTGGAGCACGGGTCTCTGTCACGGCGATGCCCTCCATGTCAGCGACCTCATGCCCGATCGTCCCGGTCTCGAAGTGTTCCAGATTCACGAAGACCCACCCTTCGGCATGCACATCTGCGATGCTGCCACCGGCGAACTGCTCATCCATATCACAGGCGATGGCGATACGGCTCGCGGCATTGCAGCCGACTTCACCGAGGAGCGCGGTCAGGAGTTCAGCTGCTTCGGCAATGGCAACCTCTATAATGCCCCCACGGGACAGGTGGTAGGCGGTGCTCCCGAGCAGAACTTCCGTATCTACTGGGACGGCGACATCTACGAGGAGATTTTCAATGGTATCGGTAACTACCACAACCAGCCCTATCTGGTGAAGTACAATCAGGGCCGCATAGGCGTTGACGGCAAGAACCTCTACGAGTATGGCTACTCCGTCACTTGCAACGGCACGAAGAACTCGCCCTGTCTGCAGGCCGACATCTTTGGCGACTGGCGCGAGGAAATTATCGTCTTCAACAACGAGGACAAGCAGACGCTCAACATCTTCTCCACTGCCCATGAGACCGTTGCCCGCGTGCCGTGCCTCATGACCGACCACGTCTATCGCCTCGGCATCACCTGGCAGAACGCCGGCTACAACCAGCCGCCCCACCTGGGCTACTACCTGCCCGACAGTACCGCCGCCCGCTTCGCCGTCACTACTCCCGCAGCCACTACTCCCGCTGCACCAGCAGCGGGCATCATCACCCTCCACTACAACAACTGCACGGGAGCCACACTCCAAAAGGCTGTCCTTCTTGACGGCACCGAGATTGACGGCGACAGCTACAGCATCACTCAGGACGAAAGGTTCTGCCCCCTGACGCTTAGTGGTCAGACCGCAGTCAAGGACGTCTCTTACATCGTCCTCCAGCCCGTCAATCCCTCTAACGGCCTCCATAATTCAGTCACTGTCTATATCAACGGCGAGGCTCCGAATGGCATAGAAACAATTGATAATGGAGAAAGAATAATGGATAATGCCATCTACGACCTGCAGGGTCGCAAGATAAACGCAATTAATATGCGTGGCATCTATATTAAAAACGGAAAGAAGTACGTTATTAAGTAAAAAAGTGTACCTTTGCAAAATCAATAACCAAACTAAATGATTAGACGTGTATTTCTTCTTTTATTGTTGGGCCTGACACAGATATTACATGCCCAAGAAACGGCTGAACATGGCTTCATCCATCCTGGCGGACTGCACACCCAGGCAGATTTCGACCGTGTGAAGGCACAGATTGCAGCCAAGAATCAAACGGTGGTGAAGGCTTGGAACAAACTCAAGTCGGCAGAGTATGCTCAGGCCAACGTTCAGACTTATCCCGTGGAAACCATCGTGCGCGGCGGTGGCAGCGGCGAGAACTACATCAATGCCGCTCGTGGAGCTACAATGGCCTACCAGAACGCGCTGCGCTGGAAGATTGGCGGCACGGCGGCAAATGCCAAGGCTGCTGTGCGTATTTTGATGGCATGGGCTAACAAGACAACAGCTATCAGCGGTAACTCCGATGCGTGTCTGGCATACGGACTCTATGGCTACCAATTCGCACAGGCGGCAGAGCTGATGCGCGACTACGAGGGTTGGGCAGCCGAGGACTTCGAAAAGTTCCAGCAGTGGATGCTCACTGTGTGGTATCCGGGTGCCATTGGGTTCCTGCGCGTCCGCAACGGCACGTGGGAGAACTCGGGCAAATGGTGGAGGGCACCAGGTCACTACTGGAGCAATTGGGGACTGTGCAACGCGCTGTGCGTGATAAGCATCGGAATCCTATGCGACAATGTGCAGATCTATAACGAGGGCATTTCATTTATTAAGTACGACCAGGTAGGCAACTTTACCGACCCGCCTACGATACATGAAGTGACGGGGCACAACGACTACACGGGTCAGGGAGCCATACAGAACGATGGACTAACGGATTTCCTCGGAAATCTGGTGGTGACTACAAATGATGTTTCAGGTTTCAAGTTTAAAGTTCCAAATGGAGAGGATATTGATGTTGGTGGCTATGGCGAGCTGGGACAGATGAACGAGAGCGGTCGCGACACAGGACACTCGGCAATGGCTCTCGGACTGGCTGTGGATATTGCCAAGATTGCCTGGAACCAGGGCGATGACCTCTTCGCTTATATGAATCACCGTCTTGCTGCTGGCATCGAGTACGTAGCAGCACAAACGCAAAGCGTGCAAGGCTTGCCTTGGACGGATTATATCTACGGCACCAACGGAATCTACTACACCGACGGCCGTGCCTGGGTGATGACAGAGCCTGCTCTCGGTGCACAGATGAGACCTTATTGGGGAACCGTGATTGGTATCTACGAAGGTGTGAAAGGCGTGAAGATGCCATTCTCCGAACAGGCCTACACGAACATGGGCATCGATGGCGGAGGACAGGGCAGCACTAGTGGCGGCTACGACCATCTGGGTTACTCGGTGCTGATGAACACCTACGACGAGCAACTTTGTCCAGCAGATCAAGTACCGACGGAACTGACGGGACAAATGGAATACAGTGCTTTGCTGACAGCCACCTTCATCCCCAGCCTGGCACAAGAGAAGAAGCGCGGACTCGTCAGTGGCAAGGTCACGAATCACACCGAACTTGGCGGACTCGTCAATACCTACAGCACCACCAAGAGCACACTACTGCCAAACGGCAAGACCCTGCGCCTCATCCCCATCCTGCCCGACGGCGAGGAGGATACCGGCCTGTGGCAGTGGAACACGGGCGAGACTACGCGCGAGATCACGATAAGCACTGGCTGGAGCTACATTTACCGCGTTACCTATACTAATTCCCGAGGCATAAAAAGCCAGCTGGCGTTCAGTATCGCTACAACGGACAAGGGGACGCCGGTGGGGATTAAGAAAGTGAAAAATGAAAGGGTGAAGAATGAAAAATGGGCTGACACAGTGTACGACCTTCAGGGTCGTCGCGTCGGCTCTGCATCATCATTTTCCTCCCCATCTCCTAAGAGGATTTGCATTTCTGGTGGAAAGAAAGTGGCTTTATGAAGCGAATCATCTTCCTTTTCCCCATTATTACCTTATTATACTGAACATATGCGCAAGCTATATATTTCTCTTCTCCTTTTGCTATCAATGCATGCATCAGCTCAGTGTCGCTTGAGTTCGCCCGACGGACTCAATGAGGTAATTGTCTCTCAGAAAAGTGATGAGTTCGTTAATAGCGTTTCTCACGGCGGTAAGGCGATTGTAAGTGACTCTCGCTTGGGACTTGACTTGGACAACTATACTTGGGAGCGGGCTCTCGTACGCAATTATCCGCAGTATGACTGTTGGATGAATGGCTTTTCGGTGGATTCTGTCACCACTACCATGAACCGTTCCGTCATCACGAACCTTTGGGGCGAACAGGCGGTGGTTCCCGACAATTACAATTCCGCCACCCTTCCTGAAGCCGACTGCACCAACCTTTGCATCGACCTCATCCAACAGGGCCAAGCCTGCATCGACTCCTGGGCTGCCCGCCCGCTGGACCGCTATATGGTTCATGCCCAAGATATGGAATACACCTTCCGCATCATACCCATTATTAATTGAAAGATTTTTGCTACTTTTTGACTGAATAATGAAAAGGAGTATGAGGGATATGTAGTACCTTTGCAAAAAATTTGCGAAGATGGGCTGCACCATCATTACACCAGATTTCTGAAACAAAAACCATAGGGCAATGAAGAAACTGACAATTCTATTCCTGATGGCCGTAGGCTTGGAGACCTCGGCACAGACATTCACGCAGTACACCACCACAGAGCAACTGCCGTGGCATACGAAAGGCAAGGTGTCGCTCTCGACGAAAGCGAAGGCGCAGCCAATTCTCAATTCTCAATTTTCAATTGTCAATTCCAAGCCGTTTAAGGCTTTCGGCACCTGCTTCAACGAGCTCGACCTCGATGCTATCCGTCTCTTGACTAAGGAAGAACAGGAGAAGATTATGCACGACATCTTTGCGCCCGATGGCGACCTGCGGTTCACTCGTGGCCGCCTGACGATGAATGCCAACGACTATAGCCGTGCGTGGTACTCGTGCGACACGGTGGCGGGCGACTTCCAGCTGAAGTACTTCAACATCGAGCACGACAAGGAGAACGTCATCCAGCTCATCAAGATGGCGCAGCGTTGGCAGCCCGCGATGACCTTCTGGGTGTCGCCGTGGAGTCCGCCCGCGTGGATGAAGATCAACCAGGACTACTGCGTTGCCAGTTCGCCGTACAATACACAGCCTAAGGAGAAGGACTATCTGCTTTTTAGCCTCACCCCCGGCCCCTCTCCAAAAGGCGAGGGGAGTGATTACCAAGAGTCGACTGTTGACCCTGACGAAATGAAATTTGCCAACGGACAGCATGGGCGTTTGTTCCCCAAGAAGCTGGCCTCGCAGAACTACTTCATTCAGGACCCGCGCTACTTGCAGGCCTATGCAAATATGTTCTGCAAGTTCATCGACCTATATGCTGAGGAGAACATTCCCATCGACATGGTGATGTACCAGAACGAGGCCTACAGCTATACACCCTACCCGGGCTGCGCGTGGACGGCAGAAGGCACGATACGTTTCAACAAGGAATATCTGGCACCCGCGTTACGCGCAAAACATCCTGAGGTGAAGCTTTATGTGGGCACGTTCAACACCAACCGGCAGGACTACGTGGAAAAGATTGTCAGCGCACTCACAGCGCCAGCCAACTCTCAATTCTCAATTCTCAATTCTCAATTAATTGAGGGACTCGGATTCCAATGGGAAGGTCGTGAGAACCTTGACTATATGCGTGAACATCACTCCGACCTGCACATGATAAGCTCGGAGAGCGAGTGCGGCAACGGCCAGATGGACTGGCGCGCTGGCGAGCACACCTTCTACCTGCTGCACGAGTACATCGGTCGCGGCTGCGATGAGTACTACAACTGGAACTTCATCCTTTGCGACCAGGGCCGCAGTGCCTGGGGCTGGAAGCAGAATGCCCTCGTGCAGGTAATCACCTCCCCTACAGGGGGAGGCCGGGAGGGGGCTACTTATCGCTATACCCCCGAGTATTACGCCTACAAGCATTTCTCCCACTTCGTGGAGCCTGGCAGCACGCTCCTCGCTTTCTATCCGATCAAAGACGGCCTCCAGGCCATTGTTTTCCAGCGTCCCGACGGCCGTCGCGTCGTCATCTGTGGCAATACCAACAACGAGGCGAAGCCCCTCAGCATCCCCGTGGGCAAGCGTTACCTTAACGCGAACCTCGCCGCACACTCCTTCAACACATTTGTAGAAAAATAGAACGAACATGAAAAGAGTATTTCTTTTAATGCTATTAGGGCTGACATTTACAGCGCAGGCTCAAAATAAACAGATGTTCGCCGGCTATCTCTTTGCCTACTTCGAAGGCAGTGGCGATCGGAACCTGATGGAGCAGCTGCGGTTTGCGGTGAGCGAGGACGCACAGAACTGGTATGCGCTGAACGGGAACAGGCCCATTATAGCCAGTGACAGCATCAGCGAGAGCGGCGGCATACGCGACCCGCATATCCTGCGCGGTGAGGATGGCTACTACTATATCGTGGCGACAGACATGCATACCTACGACCCGAAGCAGGGATGGGGTGCAAACCCGGGCATCGTGCTGCTGAAGTCGAAGGATCTGGTGAACTGGATGCATGCTAAGATCAACCTCGCGAAGGACTGGAGCAAGAACTTTGGTGATGCCTACTGGGTATGGGCGCCGCAGACCATCTACGACCGCAAGGCCCGGAAGTACATGATCTACTTCACGCTGCAGCGTAACGACCGCAAAACACTCATTACCTACTACGCTTACGCCAACAAGGACTTCACGGCCTTCGAGAGCGAGCCGAAGGTGCTGTTTGCAGCGAAGTATGGCTCCATCGACAACGACATTATCTACAAGGACGGCATGTATCACCTCTTCTACAAGGGCAACACAAAGGACGAGAACGGCAAGGAAATAAAGAACGGCATCCAACAGGCAACGTCGAAGAAGTTGACGGGACCATATAAGGAGCATTTTGAGTATTTGGATGCATACGCTGGCACAAGAACGCATGTGGAGGGAAGCGGCGTATTTAAGTGTGGAGAGGAATACATTCTGATGTATGACCTCTACAGTTCTGGCCGCTACGAGTTCCAGCGTTCAAAAGACTTGAAGACGTTTACCCGCGAGCCTGAGTCGTTCCGCAAGGACTTCTTTCCCCGTCACGGCACGGTGATGTCGGTGACTGCTGAGGAACTGGAACGCCTGCAGCAGAAGTGGGGCTATGTGCTGACGCACGAGTTCGAGAGCAACGGCAATCCCATCATCCGTGACAAGCACACTGCCGACCCCGCCGTGTTGGTGGAGGGTGACACCCTCTGGCTCTTTGCCGGACACGATGCCGCCGGCAACCAGTCGGGCTACGTGATGAAAGACTGGCTGCTCTATTCCACTACCGACATGAAGCACTGGACGGAGCATCCCTCGCCCCTGCGCGTCGACGACTTCAAGTGGGCCGACAGCCATCAGGCCTACGCCGGACACGTGGCACGCGGTAAGGACGGACGCTACTACTGGTACGTCTCCACCAACTGGTGCGGCATCGG
>Ga0247611_10006440_pt1 | contig 15061 bp, 26 predicted proteins | sample 177DNAGHGhighgp2_FD_192422 | JGI IMG/M metagenome (GOLD analysis project Ga0247611, IMG submission 192422) | Sheep rumen microbial communities from Palmerston North, Manawatu-Wanganui, New Zealand - 1770 DNA GHGhigh gp2 | ecosystem: Host-associated > Mammals > Digestive system > Stomach > Rumen...
GTAATATGCTTCCACTCATTAATATATGAGTTTAGGTCTTTTATTAATTCTGATTTTAGATTATGTATCCTTTTACCACTAGATTCATCTACCCAATAATTACCCTTCCAAATAAATACTCTCTCACTTTGACTTTGGTGACCGAAGGATATATTCCCAAAAGTATTATTTTCTATATCGTATTTAGTATCATTTAAGCCTAGGGTTGGATATTCATCTCCGTCTCCCCATTTTGGAAAAAACTGTGATGTATTACTACTAATCTCTAATAAAATTTTATGCTGTCTTGAAAGATTTGAAAATTTTTTCATTAATTCCTTCCGCTCATTATTAAGTTTATTATTATAACTAGTAGTCCACTCTTTTCGTCTCTCTTCCTCTGTTTTATAATTTGGGTCTATTTTTTTGTTAGCTTTATCCGCCAAATCTCTCAGCACATCAAATAAACCAAATTCTTTTTGCCGTAGTATTTTCATTCTTTTATTTATATAATGATTTATAGTCAATTAAATCACTAGGATCAATTCCCTGAAGTATTGTTTTATCTAGGAATTCCTTTATCTTGTTATATGTGTTGATTATATATGGTATTTCTATGAGGATTATATTATTATTTTTACAATAATTTCTCTCATTTTTATCACGGATAATCTGATTTTTGAAGTCACTTGGATCACCATGATGAAACATACTAGAAAACTCATAATGTTGTCTTCCATTGTATTCTATCCAATAAAAAACATTATTATAAGTGAATTTAAAATCAGGAATTATGAAATCTTTAATCCTACCATCAATCCCATAAACTCTCTCATTATTTACTGTAGTTAATTCAACTATAGATAGTTCTTTTAATGCTAAGATTGTATTTCTCTCTCCGGCTGAAAGTTTATCAAACGTAAGATGACTAGATAGACCTAATTCCCTGGCCACTTGACCCAAACAATGTGCTGACATGCCATAACTATTTGCCAATTCATCATAGGTCTTCCCCTCATCTAACTGAGTTTTTAATTTAGCGACTAATTCGAGGTCGTTTATATCAAATTTTCTATTTTTACTAGAACATCCTTCTTTTCCACATTCATAACACCCATAGTCAGATATTAGGTGCGCCCTTGGAATTATAGTAAATTCCCCATGTTTATTACAAATCAAGGTAATAGGGGTGGTCATATTGACATAGTTCATTTTACTATAATCAAATTTATCGCCAAACTTTTCTTTTGACCTACGAAGAAATTCATCTTCTTTGATAGACATCTCCTCACGAAGTCTATCTTTATAACACTCTTCACATCCCTGGCCTTTAAGGTGGTTTTGCGGCTTTCTTTCTATTATAGCACCACATTTAGTGCATCTGACTTTTAATTTATTATTATATCCATTCCACTCCGTTAATTCATAACTAAATGCATCACCATGAACTTTCTTCGATTCTTCTATAAATCTCTCTAAGTTCCATTTTGTCTTTTCACGAATAGCACATTTTTTGCATCCATGACCACTTAGATGATTACTCGGGGTTTGCCAAAAATACTCCTTACATGTATTACAGAATATTTTTACTTTCGTATTATTCCCCTGATAATCTACTTCATTATAATTATATTTATCACCGTGAATTTCTTTGGCTCGTCTTATAAAATCTAGTGTTTTTTCTTCATTTATCATAAACAACTATTCTCTTATCCCACTATCTTTTTTAAACAGATCCATAAAATTTCTCACCATATTCTTACTGTCTTCACTATCTATTTCTGAGTCATTATTTTCTTCACTTAATTTCTTGAGTAATTTATCAGAGTCTTGTACAGTCACTTCATCAAGCATATCTGATAAATCTTTTGAGAGACTAATTAACTTCTCAACGAGGAGAATTGAATCGCTACTCGTAAATTGATTCGGATCCAGTAAAAACTCGGGTCTCATGGTATAATCTATGAGAATCATTAGTTTCTGGATCAAAGTAAGTAATAATATTGGTTTTATGGATTTAAATGTTTCAGACAGGTATAATTCTAGAATCTGTCTTTTCTTCGGATCACCTACATCTATAACAGCCTGAGATAAATTTCTAATGTCTATGCTAAGATCAAGTCCATATTCCTCATTATACTTAGTAAATACACTCTCTATGGCTTGGGTTAGTTCTTCATTTTTCTGATTTTTCTCGGATAAACTTAGAGCATTAGCATCCATTATAATATTCTTAGCGCTCTTTGGTAGTGTAGGAGCAGCAGTTATCATACTCTTTAAAGCTTCGGGACTAGTATCTTCTATCACCTCTGCCTCTTCTATTTCCATTCTGCCTTCTTTTCTGAGGATTTGCTGCTTTATTTCCTCATTGTCGAAGGGATTTACACTTTTTAACATACCATATTTTATTTTTACTTTAATTTTAGTTTCATTGGTTTCAGTGAGTCTTCGTCATAACATTTAATTGTCTCACCTGTATATTTAAATCCTAATTTCTCATAAATGTGTTGTGCTTGTTTATTTTCTACTGGTACTTCAAGTGTAATCCACTTATACTTTAACTCTCTTATATATTTTATTATAGCCATCAGTGCTTTTGTCCCATATCCATTATTTTGATATTTACTATCAACAAAGAACCACGGGATATTAATTTCTTCGTTAGATTCTTTATTTAACATTATGTAACCAATGTTTTTTGAAGATAGCATAATATCATATATAACACACAGGCCCTGTTGTTCTTTAATTCTTTTTGATAACTTCCCTAATATCTTAGATATAATAGTTGGTTTAGTTTTTACTAAACTTAAGTTATCCCCAAGGTCTATTAGATTAATAGACTCTGACTTAAATGAATAGAGTTTTTGTCTTAATATAATCATCTTAATTTCTCCTTTTTAACATACCATATTTTTATAGTTCCTCAAAAATTATATTTCTATCTTGGCAATATTCGAGGAGTTTTTGTTTAGCCTCGGTCCTATTAATAGCAGACCCAATACAAAACAAAGACCACTCCCCTTTTTCTATCCACCTATTCTTTTCTAGTAATTCAGGATAATAGCAAGGTGGGAGATATACTAGGTCTTTGCTTGCCACCACCCAACAAAATCCATCTAGGCTTATAATTTCTTTTATTATATTATGGCCGGGAATAGAATAAATATCCTCCTTTGCCCTATTTACAAGCTCATAATTATTATCCTCCTCGCACAGATTTATAAGTCTCCAATTATCAGGGACTTCATGTAAAACTCTTATATCCGGGTCTTCATCTATCCGGCTTTTATAATTTTCAGGGATTGTTTCTGTTGGTGATACTGCAATCCAGGTTCCTGTCGCTTTCATACTAGCCGCCCACTGTTGAATAGTCTTAAACCTAGTTCTAAAAGTCTTAACTGGTAATGTTCTAATCATAATCTTTAATTATTTAGTTTAGTTCCCAGAGTCCACATTAAAGGGTAGATTCTAAGATCACTCTGGGATAGATTTTTAAAATGGTAGGGCAGCATTTAAGACAGTTTTTGCTACCTTCTTAGTTAAATTAAATTCTTTATCTTTTTCCATTTTCTTATCATCCGAGACATTCTGGTAAGAAAAAGATTTAGTGGTTCTTTGTCTGTCTTGATTAACCTGTTCAGCTCCCTTTCCTGCAGCATAAGAGGTAAATCCTAAACCCCCAGCGGCTAATGCTATTGGAGTAAAAACACGTTTAGCATTCCTAAAATGTAAGAGTGATTTTCCTACCTTTCCTGTAACCCCAGGAATGACTCGTCTTACTAATTCTGAAGATTCCTTTGATAAAACACCTGGATTTTTTCTTAATCCCTCTTCTACTGCAAACCTACTAATATTTCCAGCATTTTTTAATACACCTCTTCCGGCCATCATACTAGCTCGATCCATTATTTTGTAGGCTCTAACTCCGGTATTAAATTTACTACTTTCCCATCCACCAGACTTAAAGAACTTAATTGTATCTTTTCCTAATCCCTTAACTTTTCCTACAACCGGCTGAAGATATACTGGAAGACGCTTAGTGGTTTGATCCCCTAATTTTCTAATGTCTTTATTATTAGCTACCTTAATTAGATCTTCCTTATAATGTCTAAGATCCGCTAAGTTTTTTATAGATCTACCATACTCAATCCCAGCAGCACCTAATGCAGCACCGGAAACTCCAAGAGAGACTTTTCCTAGTTTTGTTAGAGCATGTTCTTTGTTTCTATTTTCATCTCCCCCATCCTTTTTTGAGGAATTGGGATGATTTTGTCTTAGTATTTTCATATTAATTGTTTTAGTATTTAATATTTTCTTCATACCAACGCCACCTATATAATTTTGCACTGGTTTGTCTTGGGCCGTATTTATAAGTTTCCTCGCCCTTCTTCTCTATTTTAACTTCCCCTAACTTTTCGAGACGTATATTCCCAGTATACCAATATTCTCTGATTAAAAAAGAATAAGGAACCTCATTTATATTCATCGGCCCTAAAAGATTATCTCCCTTAATCCCTAAAGCTCTGTATATATAAATTTTTGTTCCTTTTCTAAAATTTTCGCCAAGGTATAATCCTGAAATTGCCTCCTCTATAGTTTTATAAAGTCGGATTCTTTTCATCTTATAATCAATGTATTTCCCTCGTGTAAGAAAATTTATTGGTATGTCTGGTTTTATTATTTCTTTTTCTAAGTTTGGGAGAGTTGAGACATAATAAAACACATTTCTTTTTATTATCATATGTATTGATAGTCTTGGGGGAGAACCGTTTTTTCATAATCTTTCACCTTCTCCCAATTAATTTTATTTCCTTTCATATAATCCCCTAGCTTCTTATTGTACATAGGAAACTCACGAATAGTTCTTAAAAAATATCTCCTTGTTGTTTTATTCTTTATTAACTTTGTAATCCCCTCAACATCTTTTACATAGTAGCTGAGTTCTTTGTCAGTCTCCCAAGTAGAATCAATCCAAGGAATATAATTGTTGTCAGGGGAGGAAACTACTATTCTGAAAAACTTGAAAGAATCTAAGGTCATCTCATACAAAACTACCCTATACCCTGATTTGTTTTTGAATATGCTAAGAACTTTATATTCCTCTGCCCAGTCTATGTACCACCACGGCTTATCTATCATTTTTCTCTTTTTTGTTTTCATATCTCGGATAAATTAAATAAAATAGGTCCGGAAAAGCTTTAATCAGGATAATTAGAATAACCTATAATAACTCTCAACCGACCTCTACAATTCAGGACCTATATATCTTTACATATATAAGGGTTTGATAAAAAATAAGGTAAAATAAGTGGTCGGAGGAGAGATGAAAATAAAAAATACGACCAAAAATCGAGGTTTTTTATGTATTTTAGCCTCTTTTTAGTGGTCGTTTATTTTTGAGGGTCTAAAGTAATTTTTATTATTTCCTTATAAATGTAAACATGTTATTAAAAAATAAATAATAAAGGTGCTGTGCTCTATCTTATTAATCGTAGTTGTCGGTTTGACGGTAATTCTATTAGAAGAGAGGTTTATTTTTGTTTAATCGAAGAAAAGAGTTTGTATGTAGCAAGAACACCCACTACTAATACAAATTTAAAAAAACTCTTGGGAAATACTACAAAAAGGAAGATTAGAAATATACTTTGGAATCACATCCGATATGGATCTATAGATGATGGACTTACTTGCATAGAGATAGTTTGGGGTGATTCATTATTAAAAACTAAAAGCATAGAAGAAGTTTTGGTTGACTGTATTTATTCTAATTTCATCTTTAGTTATTGTTTTTCAAGAGAATTATGGGGTGTAAGGAGATTGGATTAAATGCTTATTATTTATAATTTAGTTTTTTATCACAACACATTTTTTGGTAATCGAAGAGTTATTTATATATGTTATGTTACTAGTGATCTTTGGGTTTATATATTTAGGGGGAGGTCAAACTTAAAGAAAAAATTAAGTACTCAATCTATAAAAAAGATTAAGGAACTTCTTTTGTTTGATGCATGGAAAGTTATTAGTCCAGGCATTTTCAGAAATTTTTTGGAATCAGCAGACCTAGAATCCGATATAAAGGATATTTTATGGTATATTATTTTTATAAAGTTCCTTGATATTGATGTTAAATATAAAAAACATACAATGATATTAAAATTATAAAAAAATAGAAAGGATTTATTATTCCTTTCTACTTTATTTTTTTTATACTATTCTATAATAGTCTCCAATAATGTTTTTTTTCTTCCTCTATTTCTTTAAGACAATCGTTTATCCAACTCTCTGTAGCCTCTTGATCTAAACCATTTCCTATATGTACAATGCTTTTTAAATATTTTATTAGGTTTGGTATTTTATTTTTTCTCCAAAATCATATAAAGGTAAAACTTACCTTCTTCTCCTTTAAAAGCCTGGAATTTAACTATACCGGTTCTTAAAGGATGTGGAAATGGTTTATAGGTTGGTCTATAATAGAGATATCCCACTACACCCTCATTTTCTCCTGGTATATAATTATCTATTAGGCGATGAATATTTTGTAGATAGACTTGTAAGACCATAATAACATCTCCCATATGATCTTTCCATTCTACCTGAAATTTTCCATCTCTAATACTCATCTTAATTTTGAATAACATAGTATTAAAATCATGTGTAAGATGATTAATTACTGTATAGTATGGATTAGTATTATCAGAGATCCCATACGTGTTTGAGCTTAGTCTACCAAACAAAGAAATTATCTCTTCTAGAAAATTATTATTAAAGTTCAACCAATAAGGATGTTCTTTTAATTCATCATGAGTCTTTCTTATGATTTCCAAACGCTCTTGTATCATCTCGTCTGTCATATTATTTATACTATTTTAAAACAATCTCCTATAATATCTTTTCCCTCTTCTATTTCTTTTAAGCAGTTAATTGCCCAAGTTTTTATTGGTCTATCTGATATTCCTAAGTATTTTTTACAATACTTTTCAATAATTGGTATTGAATTTTTACTGAGAATACGATATACTATATAATCTTCTTTACCCTCTTTTTTAAACGCTTGAAATTTAGCAATACCACACTCTATTTCATCAAATCTTGTATAATTATAACCAATAACGCTCTCATTTTCCCCTGGTATATAACCGTCTATAATACGATGAATATTTTGTAGATAGACTTGTAAGACCATAATAACATCTCCCATATGATCTTTCCATTCTACCTGAAATCCCTTTGTCTTGAGGGAATTTAATATGTTATGAATCATACAATTAAAGTTATGAGTCACACACATAATAATAGCGTAATATGGATTAGTACTGTTAGATATTCCCCACACATTTTTACTAATTTGATTAAATAACCCAAGTACATCACTAAGGAGGCTATTATTAAAGTTTAACCAATAAGGATGTTCTTTTAATTCATCGTGTGTTTCTTTAACTATATTAAACCTTTTCTCTATTTCTTCTTTTGTCAGCATATCTATATATATTTTGTTATGAGCACTGTGTCTTTAATGTTGCCGTCATTCCACGCTTCCTTTCTCCTTGTACGGATTATTATTGCCGACAGCTGCTATAGCAAGACCCATTTCAATCAGTCCACGAGAGTCGAAGTGATGTGCATTAATCCAATCGAAAAATTCTATATTATTAAATGCAGAAAATTTATACCGCTCTTTCCTCTCCCCCTCAGTAATACTTGACATTGGACGGAGGTAGGGTTTTACTAACCTTAATGGATAATTATTACCCCTATCAGTTGAAACGGTATCACCATATATACCCCTCAATATACCGCTGTAATAACCTTCTATTTCAACTTGCACTCCATAAGGATACTGATCACAAAGGCACTTTGTCAATAACTCTTTTTCTTCTTTCGTCATCGTGGTTTATTTATTTTTCTTAATAGCACTTTCTAATTCCTCGAGTTTATTTTCAATCGTTTCCTCATCAAATCCATTATAGGTCATTTCATAAAGACAGGCCCCTATAATTTCATCAGGAGTAAATGTTTTTAAAGTATCTTCCGTAAATGACATAGAGATCCAGTTCTTCCAAGGTAAGAACTCTAATCCGTAGTATTGATTATTTCGTTTACCATGGACTGAGGGATAATATTTACCTTCCCAATTTTCTCTATCTATTGAAATCCTCGTATCCCCCAGTTTTGGAAAATCAGGTGTAATATTTTTTATTTTATCATAGACTTTTTTATAGAGATCATAACAACCAGATTGATTAGGATACCATTCTATGAGATGAGAGAAAGCCTTATCAAAATCAACTTTCTGTAACATCTCGGAAAATCTTACGGTCTTTATTTCAAGAAGTCGTGGGCAATTTTTCATATCTGTTATCTTATTTTTATTATAATTACAGATCGGGGTCTTTTTATTTTTAATATTACGACAATATTTACACCACTTATGTCCTAAATTACAATAAAATTTACTCATCATTATATAAGGAAACAAGAAAGGGGAATTTTATTTTCCCCTCTTCTTTCTATTAAGTTTTTTCATCAGTCCAAGTATTTTTATTTTCTGCCAGCCCCTTTTCTATTAACCCCCTATAGTCAATTCCATGAGAGTTAAAGTAATCAAAAGCAGCTGTTTCACCCACTACTTTTCCGTCAGGTTGTATCTCCCATTTAAACTGACCCTCAAAGTCTCTAGGATCTAAATCAGTAATTGGAGTAAGCAATGGTTTTACATCTCTTATCATTGGAGATCCTTCAGTACGAGACATAAATCTCTTTATTAGAATTACTCTACCAAACCCAATAGAAATAATATCAAACCTCTGATTATTCCATATTACCTCTGTTTCTTCATAAGCGAGTCTAGAACAGAGATCTACAGTTAATAATTGTAATTCTTCGTACTCCATCTTTAACACCAAACTTCTGCATCATAATATCCCTTTTCTATGGCCGTTCGATAAAATTCAACATCTTTCAGCGACATTGGTTTGAAGTTATTAGCATCTACCCCAACGTCTATGCCAAATTTCTTTATTCTTTGTCTTCCGTGTATATGACCGAATAACCCAAAATACTCGGGCCATTTTTTCTGAGCGGTTAAAGGTTCATGACACATATAATAATCACCTAGTATATAATCCTTTAATAAACCTGTCTTTCCCTCATTTCTTTCATAATTCCCTTCTAACCTGATAATTTCTCCGCTCAAGTATTCCATGGCCCATTCATCCCCAAAGTCTCCAAGATGAAAAACTTTAGAACCGGGAACTACTGTATCATTCCATTTTTCTATCATATACCAATCCATCTGGTTTACGTTTTTAAATGGTCTTCTACTAAGTTCTAGAGCACGTTGAGAAGAGAAGTGTGTATCAGAAGTAAAATAGGTGGTCTTCTGTTTTTTGCTAATATAATCCAAGACCGCCGAAATAAGATCGTTTAGATTATCATATACTTTTTCTTCCGGATCATATTGTTTTAGTTTCTCTTCAAAATATCTACGACCTAGGAAATCATTATGAACTCCTAGAAATACTTTTTTACCCCTCCCCAGAATCTCTCCAAATTCTGTTCTAGTGGTTTGTGCGTATTCATGTCCGGGTGTATGTTCTTTCTCGGCTGGTATATAGAAAATCACTATGTTAGCTCTCCTCAACATCCTAGTTTCCCAATCCACCTGAGGAACATAATCAAAGGAATCATAACTCTCACGTCTAGGGGATATCCATGTTACCCCTGGAATTTCCGGGAGAGTATTTTGCCATTCTTCAGCGTCTTGTATTGGTCCAGCTAAAAATATTTCCCATTTCTCTGGATCCTTCTTAAATTCGGTAGGACATTTTATTATCATGCGCTCTTAATATTGTTTTTATTAAATTTGTTATTAAATTCTTCATCCGAATCTGTAAGCCAAACTATACCTTCAATGATGCCAATTAAAGAAGGTATATAAGTCCAACAAAATAGAATATCAAGTATTCCTCTTAAATTTTGACCTACATAAAAATGTCCAATACCAAGTCCTCCAAGAAGAATATTTAAAATTCCAGCTGTAGTTCGTTTAATCATTGTTTTATATTTTAATAGTTATATTTATATTCAAAGATGCTATTATAAAGTTCAGATTTAGCATTAAAATAGTCTTCTACTAGTTTTGATAATTGTAATGCAGTTTCTATACTTCCGTTTTCAAGAATTTTGGCATATGTAATTCTTTCTTTATGACCATCTGTAACAGTTAGTCTGTAATTCCTTGATCCGTCTATAACCGAAATAATTGTATCTTTATGTAAGATATCATAAGATCCATCCCACAGAAAACATACTTCCTCAAATTCATTATCATAATTATTACAAACTATTTCTATGCTATCAATTATATTTATAATTTCTTTCTTTGTTAACTTTTTATATAAATAATAATCGTTAAAATTCTTAGATAGATCGGCATGCATTTCACTCACACGAGCAGGAAAGAATATAAATCTAGTGAGTTGTGGTAGTTGATAGTCATTTAATCTTTCTATATCAATAATCTTTAAAGTTTCAGAATAATTACAATCTTTAGCGAGTTGCTCTTCTATTTTCCTCTTATCTATAGATGAACAACCACTATTAAAGACACATAGTATAAAACAACAAATAATTAATCCAAATAACTTTTTCATTTTTATTATATTTTATTATGTTACAATAGTATGATTATTTTGTCTGGCAGAAACTCTTTCTCCACAGTTAGGGCAAATAACATGTTTCCCACCACAAGATCCAGGCCCTAAAACACCATTCCAATCATCTATTACATCTTCCTGGTGATAAGAGAATTCACAACCGCAATTATCACAGATTGTTTTGTATTTATCTCTTATTACTGGATTTGGATTTTTTATTATTTCTATCATACTCTTTAATAATCTTGACCGTAATATCCAAAAGCTACTACATCATTAAATTCCGTTTTGTAAGTCTCGAAGTATAGATTATTTTGTATCCACCCATAGAATTCTTTTGGAGACTCAAATAAAATTTTATCTCTATCTTCGTCATTTTCTATTTCTTCGACTTCTGATGCTGGGATGAATTTTTTACTGTCCCTGTTATAAACTAATTCTCCTTTTTCCCATTTTTCATAATCTGACTTTGTGCACATAGTAATAGAATGGGTACTAGAACTATTAGTCTCAAATAAATTTCTTCTAATCTGTATCATAACACATATAAGGATTTAGTTATTTATTACTTTTTTCTCTATTACAATTTTTGCATAACATTTGGAGATTTTCTACTTCAGTTTTTCCTCCTAAGCTCCAAGGTATAATATGATCTCCTTCCATTTCTTCTATCCCAAAATGTTTTCCGCACTTAGGACAAATACCAGACTGTTTTTCATAGGCAGCTCTTTTTTGTGAATCAGTAAAAGATCTAATATTAAGTACTTTCTCATTAATCCCTGAACTTAATACATACTCATAAATACCCGCTTTTTTAGTTACATCATCATCCATCATCAGAGTTTTTATTTTCTCCTCTAATACGTCCGGATCATATGTATTGCAAGAGTAGGTTTTATAGAGTTTCCCCCAGTCTAATCCTTTAAGTTCTTTTCTATAAACCGGAAAAATCGTCTTAATCCAATCTATAACTTTCTTAAAATAATCCCAAAGTTCATCAGCATTTGTTTCTAATTGATGTTTTGCCATATAATCTTCGGGTTTTTTATCAGATATCCATTCAAGGGCTTTTTCTAGGTAATCTTGTCTATTTACTGCTCCATTTAAATACTTAGATCCAATATTATAAGCAGGACAATTAGGTTTAGAAAAGTATAGTTTAGCCGATTCTAACCAAGGACCAGAATAAGTTGCATTTCTAAGTTCTTGATCCGTTAAAACCATTCCGGCGATATTAATTATTCTAAACCAATCTAACTTTTCTTCGTCAGTTCCCTCTATTAAAACAACATAAAGCTCATAATCCAGAATCCGCTTTTGAACTTCGGCCGGTAAATTAAAGAAGAAATTTGGTTTTCCTTCATAATTTATAGAGTATCGGCCGGAAATAAAGCGGAGAATAGATATGCTTCGTTGTTGTCCATCTATGTTGCTATAAGTTCCGTCATTGTTAAGAGACCATGTAAAAAATCCTATAATACAGTCTTTAAGAATAGATTGAATAACTGCTTCTTGTTTGTCAGGCGGATATATAAACTCCCTCTGAAATTTGGGCCGTACATTAAGCAACCCACCAAAAGCTACAACATCATCAGCCGTCTCTTTATAACCATCATAAAAAGATCTAATACTAAACCGTTGTATTTCCTGCTTCATTAATTAAACTATTTTTATATTATACTTCTCTTCAAACTTCACTTTCGCTATATTATAACAATTATGACTACACCCACGACAGCCATCTATAGGATCTCCGATACAACCACATCTTACTTGGTCTCTAATTTTATATAACTCTTCTGAAAGATCTTCGGGCAAATTCTTAGACTTTATTTCTTCAAAGGGTTTATCTTTTCCATGACTCTGCCTAAATTCATCAGCCTCAAGTTTATTAAGATGCCGAACATAATCCCTCTTTTCGTCTTGAATTGCAAATTTTTGTTTTTTTAAATCCTCAATCTGTAAATCAAGGCTATTTATTGCTTCTTCTGCTACTTCAATCTTTTTCTTAAGTTCGGTTTTAGTGTATTTTTCCATTAATTATTTTCCTCATTTTTATTAAATTTCTCATTAAAATCCTCATCCTTTCCAGTGAGCCAAATCAATCCCTCTATAAGACCGATCAAGGAGGGTATTCCAGTCCAGCAAAATAAGATATCAAAGATTGCTCTTACATTCTGTCTGGTATATATGTGCCCAGCTCCGAGTCCACCAAAGAAAATACTCAATATTCCCGCTACATTTCTTTTAAGGACCACATCACCCTTTGGAGTTAAAGCAAAAGATAGGAAGAGTAGAAAAAAGACTACTAATGCTACTAAAACTAAATTTGTACCTGTATTCATATTTTATTTTTTTTTGTTATTTAATATTATTTAGATATTCAATGTATTTATCTATTGCTCTCTCCGAGATTTGAAATAACATCCCAAATTTCCAATCACTAAGGTCAAACTTAATAAAATCACTTCCCTCTTTCCTAGCATAATGTTCCTCTAATTTACCAGTACCTATCGGAGGACATAGATAGATCGTAGTAAAATGACCACTTCTACTAATAAATTCATATTTTGCAAAAGTAAATTTAATATCATCATTTTTTGAAGTATTATTTATTAAATTTTTCAAAAAATTTAGTGAGTAAATTGCACTATCAATAGTTGATCCTAGATGAAATACGATTCTATCATAATTTGATGTTGGAAAAGAGATAATCCAAATGTTGAAATTACTATCACCTTCGTGTATTAATACGTGTCCCTGATCCCCTTGAATAGGAAAAGCAAATTTGGGGGTATAACTACTTGTTTCATTTTTCTTAATACTCGTAAACTGTTGTAATGATTGAGCACTTACGAAGTTTAAAAATAATCCTACTATAACCAAACAAAATAATTTCTTCATATTTAATTTTTATTTAGTGTATTCTTCCATTAATTGTATTATTAAGTGTTGAGCTAAATCTTTGTTTCAATGTGATGCTTGACTTAATACTAGATCAAATCTACCAATCCAACCATTAGTAGTTAATTTATCCAGGGCAGACCACCTCCACTTCTCAGAGTCTATTTTTATTTGATTACAAAAATCTTCCAAATTTAGTCCCAGTGGAGGTAAAACACCCCTACTTACTCTCCAAGCCTTAATAAAACTTTCGGCCCTATTATGATTTAAACCATTGCAAAGAGAGAACATAATACTATTTACTTCGTCACGAAGATTTCGAGCCTCCTCAAGCTCTTTATTAGTTACGGTTAATGTTTTATTAATTCTCTCCTTTGTTTTTCTCTCCCCATAAATAAGAGCCATTGTACTTGGTATTGCTATTCCTATAACCTCTTCAGTATCCCAATTAATTTTTTGAGTAATCCAATCTTCTAATGCAAATTCTTCAATTTTCTGCCAAGCCTCATCTCCAGAATATGTTATTACTTGTTTGGAACAACAATTAGAATGAGAAGGGGAATTAGTCTGAATCTCCTCAACCTCTGGATACACCTGATGATGCGGCTCTCCATTTTCATACTTTATAACTGTAGCATCTTTATTTATTTTAGCAACCTTAACAAATTCTTCTAAGGCTTTTTTTGGCTCTATATTAAAAAATTCTCGATTATCACGAACACGATAAGGATCAAGGAGTCTGTGAATTAGGTCTTCAACTTCAGAGTATTGTTTAGTCTGTAAAATACCATAAATCTCAAACTCATCAGGAACCGAAGTATTATCAAGTTCCTCACGTCTAGTTTCGGCATCCCTTGAAGTTTTTCCAATCTTTATACATCTATACCAGGGATTCGTAAAAATATAAACACAACCAGACTCGGACTTTTTTAATTCATCCATTTTATTTTCTTCTAATTAATACTCTTGAATATACTCCTTTTTTATTTATGATACCAACACCAAGACCTCCCCCATATTTTATTTCCGGATTGAATCCTATTGATTTTAATATATCTGTGTAATTTGCCCAAGATTTACTAGAGGCTAGTCCAACCATGTCAAATTGTTCAGAATTATATTGACCAAGAAATGTAATAGGTACTCCAAATATAGGATTATGTATTTTTATTTTCGTCATGTTTTTTCTTTAAAAATTCTCTTACTTGTTTGATTCGTGATTTCTTGTGTTTGCGGCGCCATTCAGCTTCCTCCCTCCACCTCGAAGGAGTCTCACTTTGATGACTTTCTAGGTAATCAAGAAAACCTTGTTTATGTTCTGTCATTTTCTTTTAATTAATAATCTATCATATAATACTTTTCCTTCCACTACACCAATTCCTAGTCCACCTTTAGAATCTATATTAGGGTTGAAACCAATAGATTTCAGTTCCTCTTTATAATTTGTATAAGAATGTCTAGAGGCTAAACCAATGATACTAAATTGTTCTGGGGTTTGATAATTTAGGAAAGTAATAGGA
>Ga0247611_10006441_pt1 | contig 15061 bp, 11 predicted proteins | sample 177DNAGHGhighgp2_FD_192422 | JGI IMG/M metagenome (GOLD analysis project Ga0247611, IMG submission 192422) | Sheep rumen microbial communities from Palmerston North, Manawatu-Wanganui, New Zealand - 1770 DNA GHGhigh gp2 | ecosystem: Host-associated > Mammals > Digestive system > Stomach > Rumen...
AAAGGCACAGGACTGTTAGCGCTCGTAGGCGCCGAGGCGGATCTGATCACGATCACGACGACGATGTTGACCTTCGGTATGGGTGCTTCGACGCAGGCCTTGTTTGCCCGCGTAGGTGGTGGTATCTACACGAAAGCTGCTGATGTAGGTGCGGACCTGGTAGGTAAGACGGAGTATAACATCCCGGAGGATGATCCCCGTAACCCGGCGACGATCGCCGATAACGTAGGTGATAACGTAGGCGATGTAGCGGGTATGGGTGCGGACCTGTATGAGAGTTATGCGGGTTCGATCCTGGCTACGATGGCCTTGGGAGCATCGGCTTTTGCATTCTGCGAAGAAATGCAATTAAAGGCAGTTTTGGCTCCGTCGCTGATCGCTGCCTGCGGTGTATTGCTCAGTATTATAGGCATTTATCTTGTGAAGACCAAAGAAGGCGCGGGTATGAAGGAGTTACTGCGTGCGCTGGCTATCGGAACGAACACAGCGGCTGTACTGATTGCCGGTGTGACTTTTTGTATCTTCGCTTGGCTCTTCGGTACGGAGACGGACCAATGGTGGCAAGTGAGTCTGTCGGTGGTAGTAGGTCTGTTGGCGGGTATCATCATCGGTCAATCGACGGAGTACTACACCTCACAGAGTTATAAACCGACGCAGAAAGTGAGTGAGAGTAGTCAGACCGGTCCGGCGACGGTGATCATCAGCGGTCTGGGTCTGGGGATGTTATCGACGGCGATACCGGTAGTGACGGTAGGTATAGCGATCGTGCTGGCTTACCTGTGCGCGAACGGTTTCCATGTGGAGTTCAGTGCGGCTAACCTGAGTATGGGTCTGTATGGTATCGGTATCGCGGCGGTAGGTATGCTGAGTACGCTGGGTATAACGCTGGCTACGGATGCGTACGGTCCGATCGCGGATAACGCAGGCGGTAACGCAGAAATGTCGGGCCTGCCGGCAGAGGTTCGTCAGCGTACGGATGCGCTGGATGCGCTGGGTAACACGACGGCGGCTACGGGTAAGGGTTTTGCGATAGGCAGTGCTGCATTGACGGCATTGGCTCTCTTGGCATCGTATGTTGAGGAGTTGAAGATCGCATTGATCCGTACGGGTGAGTCCTTACCGAACGGTGTAGAGGCTGCGAAAGCGACGCTGGTGGACTTCATGGAGGCGTATAATGTGAACCTGATGAACCCGATGGTGCTGGTAGGTATCTTCATCGGGTCGATGATGGCCTTCCTGTTCTGCGGTCTGACGATGAACGCCGTAGGTAGAGCCGCACAACACATGGTGGAAGAAGTGCGTCGTCAGTTCCAGACGATCAAGGGTATTCTGGAAGGCAAGGCTGATCCGGACTATGCACGCTGCGTGGAGATCTCAACGAAGGGTGCGCAGCAGGAGATGCTGTTGCCGTCTATACTGGCTATTATCGTACCGATCATCACGGGTCTGGTACTGGGCGTAGCGGGTGTGCTCGGTCTGCTGATAGGTGGTCTGGCTACGGGTTTTGTGTTAGCTGTCTTCATGGCAAATGCAGGAGGTGCTTGGGATAACGCCAAGAAATACGTGGAGGAAGGTCATTTCGGTGGAAAGGGTAGTGACTGCCATAAAGCAACCGTGGTGGGCGACACCGTGGGAGATCCGTTCAAAGATACGTCGGGACCGAGTCTCAATATCCTGATCAAGCTCATGTCGATGGTTTCCATCGTGATGGCAGGATTGACCGTGACATACCACCTGTTGTAAATAAAGAAAAATATTTTTCTTATAGAAAAAGCGGAGATTGAGGCTCCGCTTTTTTTTATTTGTAAAGGAATCGTTTGATTGATTTCTTGGGGGTTTTCTCGAAGGGTTGGTCTTGGACCTCGATATCCGCTACCTTGCTGTAAGAAGGGATGAGACTGTTCAGTTTGGCGAGGTTGGCTTTCATGAGTTGCTGTATCTCGTCGAACGTCATGCGTTTGGTAAGGGTCTCATCGGGGAAGACGAGGGCTACGAGTTTGCCTTCGCGTTCGACGATGAGCGATTCGCCGACGGCTTGTTGATTATTGAGTTTGTCTTCAATCTCTTCGGGGTAGATATTCTGTCCCGAGGCACCAAGGAACATGGTCTTGCAGCGTCCCTTGATATAGATATTCTTTTTGCGATCGAGTCGTCCGAGGTCGCCTGTCCGCATCCATCCGTCTTCGGTGAAGACGGCTTTGGTAGCTTCGGGGTTCTTGTAATAACCGAGCATGACGTTTTCCCCTTTGACGAGTATCTCACCTATACCGGCTTCGTTGGGTTGGTCGATCTTGACATCCATATTCATGACGGGTACACCGCCTGTACGCGCTTTGAAATACTTAGGCGGGTTACCGCCGATGAGCGGACCGCACTCGGTCATACCGTAACCGATAGAGAGCGGGAAATGGATGTCCATCAGACATTTCTCCACGATGGGGTTCATCGCTGCACCGCCGCAGATGAAATAACGCAGTTTACCGCCGAACGCATTGCGAAGACCACTCTTGACGCGTCCTTTGATGATATCGCCGATACCGGGCACATGCCAGAAAGTGCGGATGACCCATTTGCTGAGGGTGGGGTCGAGGTTCTTCTTGTAAATCTTCTCGATGACGAGCGGCACGGTGACCACGAGGTAAGGCTGCACCTCTTTGAGCGCTTTGAGCAGGATGGAGGGCGTGGGGCTCTTGGTGAGGAAATAGATATGCGTACCGCTGCAGAGGGGGTAGAGCAGTTCGCATACCTGGCCGAACATATGGGCGAGGGGGAGCATGGAGACGAGTCGTTGTCCCGGATCGACGGGCAGGATCTTCATGCCTATCTCGATATTATTACTGATCGCACGTCCGTTGAGCATGACGCCTTTTGGCGAACCGGTAGAACCGCTGGTATAGTTAATGAGCGAGACGGTCTCTGGATCGGCCGCAAAATGGATGTCTGTTGGTTGCAGCGGAAGGGGATATTTGGCTTGGAAAGCGGCATCTACGATATCATTAAGCGAAGCGTTACCATTGAGCGCAGCGCTCATTTCCTCATTCGAATAAAGGACTCTCCAGTCTTCAAGGGAGAGGGCGGCTTTGAGGCGTTTAGGCAGGGTCTGGTGCTGCAGTTCTTTCCACACATAGGGACCGACGAAGAGGAGGTCCGAGTCGGAATGGTCGAGCAGATGGGCGATATCTTCCGCCGTGAAGTCCTGCAGGATACTGACGACGACGCCTTCGTAGGAAGTGATGGCGAGGTAAGCGACCGCCCAGTTGGCGCAGTTACGGCCCGCCAGGGCTATCTTATCGCCGCGCTTGATACCCAGGTGCTCAAAGAGCAGATGGAGGCGCGTCATCTCCGTAGCCAGTTCGCCGAACGTATATTCGTGGTTCTCGCCGTAATCGGTGAGGGCAGGGTCATTCCACTGATGGGACATCACATCTGTCAAGTAGTGTAAATAATGCTTTGTCATGTTTTTTCAATTTTGCGCTGCAAAATTACTACAAAAAAATGACATGTGCAAATTTTTTGATAAAAAAAACAAGCGCATAGCTTCCCAGTTACGCGCTTGCTCTGATTTCCCATCTCAGGGAAATCCCATCTACTTACTCACATAATTATTTACAGAAACGCTGTGGACACTCACTCAAACCACAGCGCGGGGTGCGGTCCTTATTGGTATAAGTACCGCTTGATGGAGCGTTTCGGGGTTTTCTCAAACTCCGAAGCCACTAATTCTATTGCTTTGATCTGGCTGTACAGTGGGAGGGTCTTGTTCACCGCTACGCGGTTCTCCTCCATCTGCTGGGTCAGACTCTTGGTTCCTAATGCTTTCTTGCCGTCCATCGAAGTATCGGGGAAGACAAGGGCTACGAGTTTATGATCGCGGTCCACGACGATGGACTCGGCTACGCAAGGCATGGAGTTCAGTTTATCCTCCAGTTCCTCGGGGTAGATATTCTGTCCAGACGCACCAAGGATCATGTTCTTCGAACGGCCGTGGATATAGATATTTCCTTCTTTATCGAGTACACCCAGGTCACCGGTACGCATCCAACCGTCTTCGGTGAACGCGGCTTTGGTTGCCTCGGGGTTCTTGTAATAACCCTTCATGACATTGATACCTTTGACCTGTATCTCACCGTCTTTGGAGGTGGGGTCCTCGGAATCGATGCGCACATGACATTGCGGGAGTTGTTTGCCGCAACTATGGAAGGCATACTTGAACCAGTCTTCGTAACTGATGAGCGGTCCGCATTCGGTCATACCATAACCGACGCAGTACTGATAGTTGATATCATGCAGCACTTGTTCCACTTCGCCGTTGAGTGCAGCACCGCCGATGATGAGATAACGCAGTTGACCACCGAAGATCTTATCGAGCCCCGCTTTCACTTTACCGCGCACCACATTCTTGATCAGCGGCGTATGCCAGAGAACTTTCATCGCGGGGGTACTGATCTTGGGCAGCACACCTTTCTTGATGATCTTCTCGATGACGAGAGGCACGGTAAGGATCATGAAGGGCTTCACTTGTGCGAAGGCTTTCATGAGGATGGTGGGGGTAGGTGCCTGGGTCAGGAAATAGACCTGAGCTCCCTCGCAGATCTGATAGAGGAACTCGAACATCAGACCGAACATATGGGCGATAGGCAGCATGGAGAGCACTTTATCACCCTTCATATGCGGGATACGCGTGGTAGCGAACTCCACATTACCGCTGAGGTTGAGATGGGTGAGCATGACGCCCTTGGGGTTACCCGTCGAACCGCTGGTATAGTTGAGCACCGCCAGATCATCGTAGTTATCCGTAGGATAGTTCACATCCTCAATGGTGACACCTTTGGGGTACGCCTTTTTGAACGCCTCTTCGGCACCTTCGTACGCTTTGCGGAAAGCAGGCGTAGCCTCTACGAGGCTCATGTCATCCATGAAGATAGTAGCCTTGAGACCCTTCATCTGCTTGGGATCAACACGCTTCTTTACATTCGGACCCACATACAGGAGGACAGCCTCCGAATGGTCCACGAGGGAGTAGATACCCTCCGCCGTGAAGTCCGGTAGGATGCTGACCGTGACAGCCTTGTAGGTCTCGATAGCCAGGAAGAGCAGACCCCAGTTGGCGCAGTTACGACCGCAGATAGCGATCTTATCGCCCTCTTTGATACCGCATTCGCGCCAGGTGACATGCAACTTCGCAATCGCAGCTGCCAAGTCGGCATAGGTATATTTATTCTCCCCATCCAGATCGGTCATCGCGAGATCGGTCCAGTTGGTGCGCATCGTATCCTGCAAGTATGACAAGTAATGTTTCGTAGCCATAAATGTTCAAATTTTTTGCAAAATTACAACTATTTTTTTAAATAGCAAAGGATTGCGTGATTTTTTTTGATTTTTTTTATCAAATATCGACTTTATAGATATTTTTTTTCGTATTATCAATTTTTTTCATACCTATCCAGTGCTTCATTCATGATCCGTTTGCCATCGGCGATGATCTGATCCGCTTTGTCAAAATCGAAGGTGTTATAGGCATACTGTCGCATGACGGCATGCACATCGGGTGGGGTAAGGCGCAGGGCGAGCAGTGTATTCTGCTGGATCTGCATATCGCTCATGCGGTCGAGAATACTGATGAAATTCAGTCTGCTATCCAGTCCTATTCCGTCTTTTCCGCTGATATCCACCGCAACGAGGATGTCTCCCTCCGTGCGTTGCACGACATGCAGGGGTAAGGGATTGAGGATACCTCCGTCAATGAGCAGGCGTTTACCTTGCTTCACGGGTTCAAAGAAAAGGGGTATACTGATGGAGGCACGTACGGCTTCAAAGAGACTGCCGGACCGAAAAATCACTTCCTCCGTATTCATGATATCCGAGGCTACGATGGTACACGGAATGTTTAATTTTTCCATCGGTCGGTCCGGCACCACTTTCTGCAGTTCTTCGATGATCCGGCGACCCTTGACGAGGGAGTTTCGACTCAGGAGATTGATATCCATCATCCGAAGGATGAGTTGCTTATCCACGCTGAGGAACCATTCCTTGGCTTGCTTGAGTTGTCCGGCGGCATACATACCGGCGATGATCGAACCCATGGAGCATCCGGCTATAGAGGTGATCGTATAACCGCGCTCCTCGAGCGCTTCGATAGCGCCTATATGGGCTAATCCGCGAGCACCACCTGAACCTAATACCAAAGCTACACGCTTACTCATACGATTTTGGCAGGTTGGAGTTTCTCGCGTATGCGTATATAAATAATGTGTTCCTTCTTAGCGTACTCGGTAGCAACATATCCCATACCGATACCTACTTTGGTATTGGGCAGCATGATGCCGGAGGTAACATGACCGATGGTCTCACCGGCTTCGTTGCATAGCTCATACCCGTTGCGCGGGATAGCGCGCTCGAGGCACTCGAAGTGCACGAGTTTGCGTTTGACACCTTCTGCTTTCTGCGCTTTGAGAAAATCGCGGTCGATGAAGTCCTTGGCATCCAGTTTGGTGATCCAACCCAGACCTGCTTCGAGGGGCGATGTCGTATCATCGATGTCATGGCCGTAGAGGCAGTACCATTTCTCTAGACGCAGGCTGTCGCGAGCACCGAGACCGATAGGCGCGAGGCCGAAGGGTTTACCTACTTCGAAGAGTGCATCCCATATCTGTTTGCCTTTATCCGCCGGGAAATAGAGTTCGAATCCACCGGCGCCGGTGTATCCCGTATTACTGAGAATAACACCCGGTACGCCTGCAAAACTCCATTCGCGGAATGCGTAGTAGTCAATCGACTTCAGATCGGCATCGGTGAGGAGTTGGAGCAGTTCGGTAGCTTTGGGTCCCTGCACAGCTAACTGACCGTAGCGGTCGGAGGCGTTCTCGAGTTTGAGATCGGCATCTTTGAACTTGTCAGAAGCGAGCTGATTGACCCACGCCCAGTCTTTGTCGATATTGCCGGCATTGACGACCATGAGATACTTGGTAGTGGAATATTTATAGATGATCAGGTCATCGACGATACCGCCTTTGCCGTTCGGCATGCAGGTATATTGACATTTGCCGGCGGCGATGACGGAGAGGTCATTGGTAGTGATATACTGCAGAAATTCGAGTGCTTTCTCACCTTTGACCCAGAACTCGCCCATATGGCTCACATCGAACACACCTACGCCTTCGCGCACGATCATGTGCTCCGCATTAATACCCGTAGGGTATTGGATGGGCATGTTAAAGCCTGCGAACTCTGCCATTTTTGCGCCGAGCGCAATATGAATGTCTGTAAACGGAGTTGTTTTTAACATATTATGCTTTTTTTATGATTTCTAAAATGACTTGCTCTGCCGCTTTGAGAGACGGGATGGGCAGGTACTCATAGCGACTATGGAAGTTCTCGCCTCCGGCGAAGATATTGGGGCAGGGCAGTCCTTCGAAGGAGAGCCGTGCGCCGTCCGTACCGCCTCGAATAGGCTTGACGACGGGTTCTACACCGACCGCTTTCATCGCCTCTTTGGCGAGGTCGATGATATGCATGACGGGTTCGATCTTTTCCCGCATGTTATAGTACTGGTCGCATAACTCGATCTCTGCTGTGCCCTCGCCGTACTTGAGGTTCATCGCCTCCACCATCTGCATCATGGCCTGTTTGCGTGCTTCGAAGCGTCCGCGGTCATGGTCGCGAATGATATACGAGAGGGTGGTCTCTTCGACCGTACCGTTGATGCCGACCAGATGGAAGAAACCCTGATAGTCGCGCGTATGCTCGGGAGTCTCGGAGCGCGGGATCATGGCGATGATCTGATGGGCGATACGCATGGAGTTATGCATCTTATGCCAAGCATAACCCGGATGCACATTGAGACCGTGTATCTTGATCTTGGCGGACGCCGCGTTGAAGTTCTCAAACTCCAGTTCGCCTATCGTGCCGCCGTCCATGGTGTAGGCGAAGTCAGCCCCGAAAGCAGCTACATCGAAATGGTCGGCACCCTGACCGATCTCTTCGTCCGGTGTGAAACCGATACGCACCTTACCATGCTGAATCTCAGGATGTTGGATGTGGTACTCGCATGCCGTCACTATCTCCGCTATACCGGCTTTGTCGTCGGCACCAAGCAGGGTGGTCTCATCCGTGACGATGACATCCTGTCCGGCATAACGCGGGTCGATATACTCGCGTTCTTCAGCCTTGACGATGGACGCTTTAATGTGCTTACCGCTGGCGTCGGGCGAGGTGTCCATATGGGCGATGAAACCGATCACGGGATGTCCTTCTTCCGTCGCCGGCAGGGTCGCCATGATGTAACCGTTCTCATCCAAAGAGACTTCACTCAGTCCGATGGTTTTCAGCTCGTTAGCCAGGTATTTGGCAAACTCCATCTGACCGGGCGTGGAGGGCGTCATGCCGGTGTTCTCGTCACTGGTGGTGCAGAACGAGGTGTATTTTAGAAAGCGATCAACGATATTCATTATTTACTGAATAAAGAAAGAAGACTGCTGATTGAGCCTGCATATTGTGCTGCTGTATTGGCATATTGTGCAGCCTGTGAAGCGGTGCTCTGCGCCTGCGAACTGATGGACTGTACGCTCTCGCTGTTCTTAACCATATCCACGAGACTGTTGGTGACGGTGGTGACATTGTTCTGGTTCACGAGACCGAGGGAGGAAGCGATCAGACCCTTACCGAACTCCTTCAGATAGGTCTTGTCTTTGTAGTTCTCCTTGAGCCCGTCGCAGTTCGAGATCAGCGTCACGGTGTTGAGGATGTTCTGCATGTTCTTGTAATCGTACTTACCATCGGCTTTGTACTGCTTGTACAGCGCTTGCAAGGCTGTTCCGGCACCTTGACCGGCACTCACAGCTGCGTTGCTGCTCTGCGTGGTGGTCGCTGCTGTCTGCTGGGTAGCGGCCTGTTGGTTGTTACTTACTGCTGCTTGTTGAAAACCGCATCCCGCCATGATGAGGGCGGTTGCAAAAAGGATGATTTTTTTCATAATGCTATATATATAAATTATTGTTTGTTGCTTCTTTTCACCTTTGCGGCTGCAAAGGTACAAAAAAAATCTGACATATGCAAGTGTGCACGCATTTTTCCTTAAAATTAATAAAAAACTTCCCAAAATTTCTTAGCCTCAAGGGCTCGATTATTTTTTTTTTTCAAAAAATCTTGCACATGTCGCAAAAAAGCAGTAAATTTGCACCCGTTTATGAAAAACAGGACACAATATATTGCTACGACCGCGTTGGTGGTGTCGATGATTTTTTGGTCGATAAGCGGTATCGCCATCAAGCAGGCTTTAACGGTCTTACCTCCTTTGACGCTGATCATTCTGCGGTTCACGCCAAGTGTGCTGCTGATGTTATTGGTGGGTTTGATCTGGCGTAAGAGTGAGTTGTTTGGTTTGCAACGCGTGAGTTGGCGTGATCTGCCGCTTTTCATCGCTTCGGGTTTCTGTCAGCCGTTTCTGTACTATCTGCTGGAGGTGTTCTCATTCCGAGCGCTGAACAGTCCTACTATCGCGGAAGCACTGCTATCCACTTCGCCGCTCTTGGCACCGCTCTTTGCGGCGGTCCTGCTGCGGGAAAAAGTGACGCGCAATAACATGCTGGGTATCGTTATCTCGACCGTCGGAATGTTACTGCTTTTGTTGGTGGGAAGTCAACATTTCGCGATTGGTAGTTACTGGGGTATTTTGTTAGCTTTTGCCGCGGTGTCTGCGGCCATTATGGACACGATCGTTATCCGTAAGATCCCGGAGAAATACAACCCCCTGACCATCATTTTTTATGGTCAAACGGTGAGTCTGCTGTTCTTTTATCCCTTGTGGATGGTGCAAGAGGGACCATCGTCAATTTTCAATTTACAATTTACAATTTACAATACGCAGTTAATGACTGCGTTAGGATGTACCGCTTATCTGACTATTTTTGCGAGTGTGATCGCGTTTATCTTGTTCTGTTACGCATTGCGTAAAGTGGGTGTAACGCAGGCGAATGCGTTCAATAATATCCGTCCGGCGTTCACGGCGATTTGGATGCTGTTGTTCTTCGGCGAACAGATGCCTGTAGCCAAATGGATTGGTATGATTTTTATCATTTTGGGTTTATTTATTTGTCAAAAAAAGTAAATAAACAATGATAAATATTAACTAAAAATTGCCGATTATTAAGATTTTTTGCTTATACGAATTAATATTCGTACCTTTGTACGCTTTTTTGTGAGAATATAACAAACAATAGATATGGAATATTTGAATACTTCTTTCGGCGACTTGCTGTTTATCATGTTTTTGATCGGTTTGGTCGTATTTGTATCGCTGTATTTTGTAGATGCCGGTTATGGTAAGATGCGTTCGGAGAAATGGGGTCCGGCGATGAACAACAAAGCCGGATGGTTGCTGATGGAGTGCCCGGTGTTCTTTGTGGTACTGTACGAGTACTTCAAGTCCTTGCCGCTCTACGGCGGAGTGACGCAGAATGCACCTTACTGGGTGTTCTTCCTCATTTTTGAGTTCCATTATTTCCAGCGTTCGTTCATCTTCCCGTTCCTGCTGAAGGGTAAGAGTAAGATGCCGTTTGCGATCATGATCATGTCGGTGGCATGGAACTTGATCAACGGTTATATCCAGGGTTATTTCCTCTTCCATATCGCGCCGCAGGATCCTACCTATGCGCATCTGTACACCTCGGCATGGTTGACCGATCCGCGTTTCATCATCGGTACGCTGATCTTCATTGCGGGATGGATCATTAATGTGCATTCGGATCATGTGATTCGTCATCTGCGCAAACCGGGCGATACGAACCATTACTTGCCCAAGAAAGGCATGTACAAATATGTGACGAGTGCAAACTACCTCGGTGAGATCACGGAGTGGTTAGGTTTTGCGATACTGACCTGGTCATTTGCAGGACTGCTGTTCTTCTGGTTCAGTTGTTGCAACCTCGTACCGCGTGCGAACTCGATTTACAACAAGTACGCCGAGGAGTTCCCCGATGAGTTTGACCGTAAGAAACTGAAAAGAATTATACCCTTTATTTATTAATGGCAAATAAATTATTTTCCCCATTTCAATTGGGACCGATAACGCTGCGGAATCGAATCATCCGCAGCGCTGCTTTTGAGAATATGGCGCGTAAGAATGCGCCGACGCAGCAGTTACAGGACTATCATGTGTCTGTAGCGCGCGGTGGAGTAGGAATGACGACGGTGGCGTACTGTGCTGTCGATCTGAGTGGTGTGTCTTTTGACGGTCAGCTTTATGTGCGGCCGGAGATCATCCCGGAGATGAAGAAGATGACGGATGCCATCCATGCGGAGGGTGCGAAAGCGTCTATCCAGTTGGGTCACTGCGGTAACATGACGCATATCTACACTTGTCATTGTATTCCCGTCAGTGCCGATACATGGTTCAATCTCTATAGCCCCACTATTCACCGTCGCCTCAAAGTGGCGGAGATCAAGAATCTGGTCAAGAAATTCGGTGAGGCGGTGGATTTCGCCCGTGAGTGCGGTTTTGACTGTGTGGAGATCCATGCGGGTCATGCGTACCTGATCTCGCAGTTCCTCAGTCCGCGTACCAACCATCGTCACGATGAGTACGGTGGGAGCTTTGAGAACCGCGTTCGCTTCATGAACGAGATCCTGGACGAAGTGATGGCGCATGCGAAAGATGACATGGCGGTGGTAGTGAAGACCAACATGTGGGATGACTGTTGGCATGGTGTGACGGTAGAAGAAGGTATCAAGGTGGCGCAAGAGATCGCGAAACACAAGGTACATGGAATCGTGCTTTCCGGTGGTACGGTGAGTCGCAGTCCGATGACGATTCTGGGTGGCGCGATGCCGTACAAGACCTTGGCGCATTACATGAATATGAAATCCTTCTGGTGGCTCAAAGCGGCCCTCAATATCCCGGGTGTAGCGGCTATCATGACGCCTACGGTGCCGTTCAAGGAGCTCTATTTCATGGAGAAAGCGAAGATCTTCCAGCAGGCGCTGAAGGACATCGATATCCCGCTTATCTATGTGGGTGGTGTGCAGAGTGGTGATAACTGTCAGCAGATTATGGACGAAGGATTTGAACTCTTCCAGATTGCCCATGTGCTGATCAAAGATCCGGATTTCGTGAAGCATGTACAGGAGAACCCGCATTACCATGCCGGTTGCGGTAGGTCGAACTACTGCGTGGGTCGTATGTACACCCTGGATATGAAATGTCATGAGTGCGTGGAGCGCGACGGAGAGAAGATTGCGCCGCGTATCCAACGAGAAATAGCTAAATTGGAGAAAGATGCTCGCATTAGTAACGGGGGCAAGTAGTGGTATCGGCTTGCAGTACGCGACGCAGTTAGCGCGCGACTATGGATGTGACTTGCTGCTGGTGAGCAATCAGCAGAAGGAGTTGGACGAAGTAGCCAAGGATCTGGCGGAGCAATATCAGGTGAAGACCGTAGCGCATTTTGCGGACCTGAGTCAGCATGATGCCGCGGAGCAGTTGTACGCATGGTGCCAGAAAGAGGGCTACGAAGTAGACGTCCTGATCAACAACGCCGGCGTGTTCTTCTTCAACGAGTACTGCCAGACGGATATCAAGCGCATCGACCTGATGCTGCAGTTACATGTGGTGACGGTAGCGAAGATGACGCGTCTCTTTGCCGCCGACATGTGTGCGCGCAGGCGCGGGTATATATTAAATATGAGTAGTATGTCCGCATGGATGGCGATGCCGGGTATTCAGACCTATAATGCCACCAAGGCCTTCATCTATAATTTCTCGAAGTCTTTGTGGTACGAGTTGAAACCGTATAATGTGCATATCACGGTCATGGCGCCGGGTGCAGTCGATACGGGTCTGTTCGGTCTGGCACCGAATCTGCGTAAGTTAGCTGTGAACCTGACGGTTAGTATCCCGCCGGAGAAACTCGTTAAGCGGGCATTGAAAAAACTCTTCAAAGGTAAGAAAGCCGACACCCCGGGTGTGATCAACTGGCTCTCAACGCCGTTCTTGAAACATACGCCCGACTGGGTGCTTTTCTTGGCGCAGAAGAAACTGAGACCGTTCATGAAGTAAACGCAAGATGCGAAAAACGCTTCTCATACTCTGTTGCCTCATCGTTGGGATGAGCAGGGCGTCGGTGGTGAATTACACTGCCGATGATGTCTCTATCTTCCAGAACCCCGAACGGGGTTTTACGGATGAGTTAGGTGGGGAGACGATGCTTACGGACGATGAGAACCATGTGGTGCAACCGGAAGGAGAGGCGTATTTCACGAAAGCCGCACAGCAGGCGCAGACACTGGTGATGCTGATGTATTATCTGGGTAATTACTGCACTACGGACCTTTCTGATAATATCTTGCAGGGTTTTGATGAGGACATGCAGATCTTGCGGGAGCACGGTTTCAAATGTGTGCTGCGTTTTGCGTACGATTGGGAGAGCGCGGAGGATGCTTCGCTGAGTTATGTCAAGCGGCATATAGCGAGTCTCAAACCGTATCTGACTAAGAATGCGGATGTGATCTATGTGCTGGAGACGGGTTTTGTGGGCCAGTGGGGAGAGTGGTACTACAGCGAACATTACGAGAGTGAGACACAGCATCTGAATACCAACCGCCGTCAGGTACTGGAGGCGATGCTGGATGCCTGTCCGTCGAATCGGTTCCTCTTGGTGCGCTATGCGATGATCAAGACCGAGTATTTCGGTGATACCAAGGCCCTCACGGCCGAAGAGGCGTTTACCGGTACGACCCGTGCCCGCATCGGACACCATAACGATGCGTTTCTCAATACATACGGCAATGAAGGTACCTACGATGACGGGAAGGGTAAATACGATAAGATGCGTACTTATATCTCGCAGGAGACGCTCTATGTGCCTAATGGCGGGGAGACGAATGTAGAGAACTCTACCTTGTCGAAAACCGTCTCCAAGCATGATACGACTTTTGCTGAGTTACGCCGCTTCCATTGGTCGTTCTGCGGTTCGCAATATTCGAAGAAAGTGACGGATAAATGGCGCAGTAACGGCACCTTCGATGACATGAACCGCTTGTTGGGGTACCGCTATCAGTTGACGACCGCTACCTTCCCGAATGAGGCAACAGCCGGTAGTGAAGCGCGTATGGTGCTGCAAATCAAGAATGTAGGTTGTGCACCGTTGTATAACGAACGGCATGCGTATATCGTCCTGAAGAATCAGGATTCCGAAGTGCGCCTTCCCTTGGCTTCCGATCCGCGTAGATGGTTGCCGAACGGGGTAGTGACGACGATCGATGAGCAGGTGACTATTCCTGCGGACATCCCGAACGGCAGCTATGATCTGTATCTGTATCTGCCCGATGCTTCGCCGAGTATAGCGGCTGACCCGCGTTATGCTGTGCGTTTTGCGAACGAGAATATGTGGGACGAAGAGACGGGTATGAACCGTTTGCATGCCACGATTCAGGTCAGCGGTAGTACAGCGATAGAGCAAACCAAAACCGCCCCGCAAGTGGATAAGATCCTGCGAGACGGTCAACTATTGATCCGTAAGAACGGTAAGGTCTATACCGTTCAGGGTACGGAGTTATTGTAATTCTTGCAACGCGCGCTTGAGTTCTTTATCGTAGCGCAACTGATAGGCCGCTTGGCCTTTCTGGTAGTAATAGCGCAACACGATCTCAGCGCCCAGCAATTCCTTTACTTCCTCTTTATGCCGCTCGATAGCGGTACGGAAATTGGGTCGCAAGGCGGGTTCTAAGTCTTCCAACTGCTTGATAGTGACCGAATCGATATCTTCGTTCTTGGCCATCTTGAGCATGTCGTCGAAGAACTTACCCGTTTCCGTCTCATATTTGTACTCGCGTTCGTCGAGGTACGCGCAGAAATCGTCTATATCCGCATCGCTAAGCCTAAATACCTCCGGCGCGGCAATGCTGTCGTGCAGACGATGGTAGCGGGTGGCGTAATCAAAGAAATAATGGTCGATATAGAGCGAGTAGCATATGTCCACTTTGGCGGAGTCATCCAGCACGATATCCGGTAAGATTCCTCCCGCCGTATCTTTCTTGAGCGCATGCCCTTTCTGCCGCTCGCTATAAT
>Ga0247611_10006442_pt1 | contig 15056 bp, 17 predicted proteins | sample 177DNAGHGhighgp2_FD_192422 | JGI IMG/M metagenome (GOLD analysis project Ga0247611, IMG submission 192422) | Sheep rumen microbial communities from Palmerston North, Manawatu-Wanganui, New Zealand - 1770 DNA GHGhigh gp2 | ecosystem: Host-associated > Mammals > Digestive system > Stomach > Rumen...
ATTATACTTCGCCTCCTAAATCGATAATAATACATTTTTTATTATTATCATAATTTGCTTTAAATCCAATGCTTTCACCTTTATTGATTTTTAAATTGAACGTATTAGATATAAATTCTATTAATGGTTTAGAAGCTATTCTTACATAGCTTTTTGAAACAGATATAGATAAAAGTGACGATTCACTTAATTCACCTGATAATGCATAATCCTTATCTATCATAAATACATATATTTTTTTATCTTCCTTATCTAAGGCAACTCTAACCTTATATGCATTTTCAAAGAACGGGATTAATTTTGTGTTAAATAATATATGCCTATCATAAATAGTGGCTATACCTGTTGTTTGATTCGCTTCAAAAAATTCAAGCATTTTATCACCTTCTGAGATAATTATATACTTGAATTTACAACATTTCAATATTTATTTACAAAAATTCACAAAAATTTATTTTACGATAAAAGTTCCCTTATCATCAAAATCAATTACATGATCTTTATATAATCCACCATAAGCTCTTTTAAATGCTTTTCTAGATATTTTTAATTCAGATTCAATTTCTTCTGCACTAGATTTAGCTGTTAGCTTAATTCTTCCATGGTGATTATTAATATAATCTAAAATCAATTTCTTATCTGGTTCAATCATATTCTCTTTATTAGAATTTAAAGAACCATAATATTCTTCATCTAGCATTTTAGTTATAGTTATTTCAATTTCTTCTCCTAGATGATGTTCGCCTCTTAATTGAGTCTTAGGAATAAAAACATACATTAAATCTAATGTAATCGCACCTATTCCTTTTTCAGCTATATGACAAACAACACCTTTAACCTTTGTCATTTCATCATATTTTATGTTTTTATGTAGACCAATGATATCATATCTATTTAATGGCTTTGCAAGCATCATTTCATGTTTCAATTTAAGACCTACAAATACCTTTTCTCCTACCTTAGGCCATAAATTAGAATCATAAGGTAGATAATCTTTTGATATTAAAATATCTTTAGGAACATTTATATCAACAAAACAACCTACACCATTTAGTATTTCTACAACAGTAGCCCAGCCTGGCGCATCTAAAGAAACAGTCGGCATGTTTTCTGTAGCAGTAGGTCTTCCTTTTTTATCTGAATATATGAATACTTTAACATTATCTCCTACATTATGTTCTTCTTTAGCTTCCTTAAAATGAAGTAAAACCTCATTTTCATCATCTGTTAGCATATAACCTAAATCAGATAATCTTCTTACCTTTAGGTTTGTAAATTTACCTATATTAATCAATTCCTATCACCGTCTTTATAATTTCTATCAGTTTGTTTTAAATACATTTCTTTCTTATCTTTAAAAGATGTCTTTTTAGTTTTTTTCATTTCATATTTTTTAATTAGATTCTTCTCTGTTGTCGTCAGTTCCTTCTTCATCTGGATCACCTATATAATTTGAATTATCTGTTTGTTTAATGCCTAAGGCTTCTAATTCTTTTAGAATTCTAGCAATATTATCTTCAGATGCATAAGTATCTTTAGTTCCATACATATAATGTATCTTTAAATATTTACCATCCCTACGATATAAATAAATGATTTTAGTTACATTCTTAGTCTCAATATAATATTCAGTAAACATACCCATCTTATATTGTAAATCTTCTTTTGGTTTTAATATATGAAAGAAAAAAGATAATCTTTGAAAATATAATATACCATCTCTATAAGTCATTATATAATCACCAGTACCACCTGTATAAATTCCACCTAAATCTTGTTTCATTAATACAAAGGCAGGCTTTAACCCTTTTAGTTTTCCTTTATTTCTTAAATCTAATAAAATTTGTCTACGATCCATTAAAATCAACTCCATTTTGATTATATCATTTATTTTAGTATCTTTATTGTTTTTTGTTATGAAAGCGCTTGACAAAATTCATTTCAAGTAGTAATATATAGTTGAAAATGATAACTTTTCAAAATAATCTCTCCCAAAAAAGTGGAAAAGGATGCTAGCAATAGCATCCTTTTCTACTTTCTATTTAAATCTTTTTCTTTTAATTTAAAATATAAATCCTTATTATATGGCACATCTATATTTTTATTATCTGCCAATTCTAATATTTTCTTACCAAATGAATCAATTTCATTTAATCCACCCTTGTTAAAATCAACAGTTAATGATGTTACTCTATTAGAATTAAAATTGTTAACCATATTTTTTAAATCATTTATATCATCTAATGTTAATCCAATATTATATTTTAATGATACATTATATACTTCATCAAAAATATGGAATAAATATTCTTTAACTTTTGGTTCACTCATATCTTTATATGTATAATTATATAAAGCTGATATTTGATTAATTCCAATATTTAAAGTCCATTTTGTCCACATTCTTCTTTTCATATTATGATATATATGATTATTAATATTAAAACTATCAAATATCTTTTTTATTTTTATTAAAGGCTCTCTTAAATAATAATTATATTCATCACCAAATTGTAAATTTATTATTTTAGAAGCAATAACCTTATTATCAATTTTATTCGCTTCAATATTAATAACACCATATAATACTCTATTATATTTATAAATAGATTTTAAATAATCATGAGCCTCAATTCCATTAAGCATAGGTAAAATAATAGTTTTAGAATTAATAAATTTATTTAAATAATTTATTGAATCCTTTAATTGATAATTTTTAACACAAACAATAACTAAATCCATTATTAAATTATCAGTATAATTTATATTTAATATTTCACCATTATAAAAAATTTTATTTTTAGAATATGCTTCAATTCTATTTTTATCACATAAAGCATATAATTCTTTATATCCATTTAATTCTTTATAAATAGAAATACCAACAGCGCCTAAACCAAATATACCAATCTTAAGCATAATATCACCTAAAACCATTATAACATAGAAAAATCCGGAATAAGTCCGGATTTTATTATTTATAATTATCTAATTCTTCACCAACATATTTAGTTGCTGGTCTAACAATCTTATTACAATATAATAATGTTTCAATATCATGAGCTACCCAACCAACAATTCTCGCACATGCAAATATTGGAATAAATAAATCTCTAGGAATATTTAATGAATCATAAATTAAACCAGAATAATAATCGACATTAGCACAGCTTTTCTTACCTGTCTTAGCTTCTAATAATTCTAATCCTATTTTTTCTACCTTAAGATAGAATTCATATTTCTTTTCTATTCCTTTTTCTTTAGCCAATTTTTTAGCTTCTTCTCTTAATATTTCACATCTTGGATCTGATAAAGTATAAATAGCATGTCCTAAACCATAAATTAAGCCTGTCTTATCAAAATATTCTTTGGCAATAATCTTTTTTAAAACATTTCTAATTTCATCATCAGTAGCATCTAAACCAATATCATCTATTATAGTTGACATCATATCTTGAACAGCCATATTAGCTCCACCATGACGAGGTCCCTTTAAAGATGATAATGATGCAGTAATCATTGCATAAAGATCAGTTAATGTTGAAGCAACACAAGTACCAACAAAGGCACTATTATTTCCTCCACCATGGTCAGCATGAACCATTAAGCATCTATCTAATGTTTTAGCTTCAACTTCAGTAAACTTACCATCATTTCTTGATAAATATAAGATATTTTCAGCAAATGAATATTCTTTCTTTGGAAAATGAATATGTAATGAATCTTTATCTAAATAATGAGTTTTTGCTTGTAATGAATATGCAATAATTGCAGGCATCTTTCCAATTAATGAAACAGCCTTTTTAATTAATTCAAATCCATCTAAATTATCAGGATCATTATCATATGAATATAGTGCTAATATACATCTAGCTATATGATTCATTAAGCTTTTAGAAGGGCTCTTTAAGATAACATCTTCTAAATATCCGTCTGGTAAATCATAATTAGATTTAATAATTTCTTTAAATTTTTTAGATTCTTCATCATTTGGATAATGACCGAATAATAATAAGAAACATGTATTAATATAGCCATAGTCATCCTTAGCTAATTTAACTACATCTGTAATATCAATGCCTCTATAATATAAATTTCCTTTTTTAGGTAATTTAATGTCATTTTCTACATTATATCCTGATACTTCAGCAACCTTAGTTAAACCAACTAAAACACCAGTACCATTATCATTTCTTAATCCTTTTTTAACTCTATATGTATCATAAAGCTCTGATTCAATTTTTCCATCTTTTAATAAATCATTATATTTTTCTTTTAGAAAATCCATATTAGAGCTCCTTTCCTTGATTAGAATGTGTTTAATAATCCTCCAACACTAATCAATTTATATTCTTCTTCTGTTAAATCATTTTCTCTTTCATACTTCTTATTTGTTGTCTTGTTAATAACAACAATCTTCTTTTCATCAAATGAAACACTAATTTCATCTAATAAAGAAGCTTCTATATCTAATTCAATTGGTAAAATACCAAAATTAATTAAATTCTTCTTGTGAATTCTCGCAAAAGATGAAGCGATAACTGCCTTAATTCCTAAATATCTAGGAGCTATAGCAGCATGTTCTCTTGATGAACCTTGTCCATAATTTTGTTTAGCAACAATTACACCAGCACCATTTGCCTTACAACGATTAGAGAATTCTTCATCAATATTAGAAAATACGAATTCTGAAATCTTTTCAATATTACTTCTATATGGTAATACTTTCGCACCTGCAGGCATAATATGATCTGTAGTAATATTATCTTCTAAAGAAATCATTACTTTAGCATCAAATTTATTACCGATTGGTTCAAACTTAGGAATCATCTTAATGTTTGGACCCATAACAACTTCACTTGTATAAGTTGGCTTGTATAATAAACTATCACACTTAGGATAATCAACATCTAAAGAGAATTTATTTAATTCCATTCCAAGTGGAGATGAAATATATCCATTAACTGCTGAAAGTGCAGCAACCTCAGGAGATACTAAATATACCTTAGCTGAGTTAGTACCACTTCTACCATAGAAATTTCTATTGAATGTTCTTAAAGATACAGCGTCAGTCGCAGGAGATTGACCCATACCAATACAAGGTCCACAAGCTGATTCTAATATTCTCGCACCAGCCTCTAACAATACATCTAAAATACCATTGTTAGTAATCATTTGTAATACTTGTTGAGATCCTGGAGCAATTCCTAAAGATACATCCTTATGAATCTTCTTACCCTTTAAGATTGAAGCAACCTTAACAAAATCATAATAGCTTGAATTTGTACAAGAACCAATTAATACTTGATCAACCTTAATATCCTTTAATTCAGAAACATTTTTAACATTATCAGGTGAATTAGGACATGAAGCGCATGGTTCTAATTTAGCTAAATCAATTTCAATGTTTTCATCATATACTGAATCTTCATCTCTAGATAATTCTTTATAATCTTTTTCTCTTGATTGAATCTTTAAGAATTCTTTTGTTACTTCATCAGATGGGAATACTGAAGATGTCGCACCTAATTCCGCACCCATGTTACAAATAGTAGCACGCTCAGGTACACCTAAAGTTTTAACACCATCACCATAATATTCAATAACCTTATTAACTCCACCCTTAACAGTCATTAAACCAATTAAATGAATAATGATATCTTTAGCAGAAACACCAGGTTTTAATTTATTTAATAATTTAACACCGACAACCTTTGGTCTAACAATTGTAAAAGGCATACCAGCCATAGCACAAGCAACATCTAAACCACCCGCACCAATAGCTAAAGCACCAACACCTGAAGATGTAGGTGTATGTGAATCTGAACCTAAAATAGTTCTTCCTGGTACAGCAAATCTTTCAAGGTTAACTTGGTGACAAATACCATTTCCAGCCTTAGAGAATACGATACCATATTTATCGGCAACTGTTTGTAAGAATTTATGATCATCTGCGTTCATAAAACCATTTTGTAAAGTATTATGATCTACATATGAAACAGATAAATCAGTTTTTACCTTATCTAAGCCAAAGCTTATAAATTCCAAGTATGCCATTGTTCCTGTTGCATCTTGAGTTAATGTTTGATCTATTCTAATGCTCATTTTATTATTTTCTAAATCTTCTGAAACCTTATGAGCATCTAAAATTTTATAAGTTAATGTCTTTCCCATTTTAATGTCCTCCTTAAAATAACATTATACGAGCATTATATCATAATATTTTATGATATCAAAATAAAAAAAGAAAAATCAACTAAAAATTAGTTGATTATTCAAATAAATTATTTATTTGTATTCTTATATGCTTCTATTCTTTTTAAAACATTTTCTTCTAAATTTCTATAAAAGAACATGTAATCATAAATATGATATTCACCTTCACTAAATAAATCAATTTTAGGTGGATAATCTTGCGCTTTGATATCAGTTACCTTTAAAGCACCTCTTTGGTTATCTATATAACAACCACATAAATTGGCTATTTCAGCATTTATTTTTTCACTATTAGATCTACTAATTAAAACATAGCCTTTATTTAAATCCTTAGATGCTTTTTCAGATGTTGTTTTCCAATTTAAAGGATTAATTGATAATGCTTTAACATCCTCAGGAATAACAAATGATTTTTCAACATCTACTGCCTCACATTCAAATGAAATAATGCATCCAGTATCTAATTCACCTTTAGCAAATTTCATATGAGGATTCATATCTAATTCATCAGATGTAATAGCCCAACCAATTGAATACGAAGCAACTAATAATTTATTAATATTTTCATCAATAAATACATCCTTTAATAATCTATAAGACATATCAGCACCTTGTGAAAAACCTGCTAAAACAATTGGTCTACCATTATTATAATTTTCTAAATAATAAAGAAATGCTTCTTTTACATCTTGGTATGCTTTTTGTAAATATGGTTCTCTTTTAGTTACACCAAGCTTATAGCCTTTTTCTGATATTTGTGAATAATATGGCGCGAAGAATCTACAGTTATCATCATATATTCCTTTTTCCATATTAATTAAACCTAAAAAATCTTTTTTAGCTTCTTCATCATCTAAAGGCATATTATATTTATCACCAGAATATGAAAGTGGTGCAATAAAGAAACAATCCACATCCATATTTTCTTTATCTTTTTCTAAATAGGCCCAATTCGATTCAAGAGAATATTTATTATCATCAACATTTTCTTTTGAACAAGATGAAATAAAAATAACACCTAATATTAAAATTAAAGTTAAAACTACTTTTTTTAATATTTTCATTAGAATTTAACTAAAGCGTATAGCTTTTTACCTCTTCTTAATACAATAAATTTACCTTCGATAGCATTTTCACTACTTAATAAGAAATTTTGATCATTAACTTTATCACCATTAACTAATACAGCACCATTCTTTAAAAATTCTCTAGCTTCTCTATTGCTTGAAGCAAGTCCTGCCTCAACTAAGCCTTGAAGTAATGTTTGACCATTACCATTGATGCATGGTAAATCATTAAAGCCCATTTCAATTTCTTTAGCAGTTAATGATTTAATATCACCTGAGAATAAAGCTTCACTGATTTTGATTGCTTCATCATAAGCTTCTTTTCCATGGATAGATGTAATAACTTCACGAGCTAATGCTTTATGTGCTTCTCTTAAATGAGGATTTTCGTTATTCTTCTTTTCTAAATCTTCGATTTCTTCTTTAGATAAGAATGTTAAGAATTTTAAATAATCTATAACCTTTGAATCTTCAGAATTAATGAAGAATTGATACATTTCATATGGAGAAGTTTTATCCTTATCTAACCATATAGCTTTACCATTTGTTTTACCAAATTTAGTACCATCACTCTTAGTTAAAAGTGGCATAGTTAAACCATATACTTCTTTTCCAGTTTTCTTTCTAGTTAAATCAATACCTGCAGTAATATTACCCCATTGATCTTGACCAGCAACCTCAAGTGTTACATTCTTATGTTCATTAAGATAATAAAAATCTAATGCTTGCATAATCATATAACTAAATTCAGTATATGTAATACCAGATTCTAGTCTTCTAGCAACGATATCCTTATTTAACATATAATTAACATTAAAGAATTTTCCATAATCTCTTAAAAAGTCAATAAAGTTAATATCTTTATACCAATCATAATTATTTACTACTTCACAATTAAACATCTTAGTTAATTGTTCTTTTAAGCAATTAAAGTTATGATCAACTGTTTCCTTTGTAATCATTGGACGTTCACTATCTGGTTTAGGATCTCCAATTAATCCTGTACCACCACCAACTAAAACAATTGGATGATGTCCAGCTTGTTGTAATCTTTTACAAATTAAAAATGAAGAATAATGTCCTATATGAAGTGAATCTCCAGTTGGGTCAGTTCCAATATAGAAAGTCATTCCTCCTTGATTTAATTTATCTCTTAATGAAGGATCTGAAACATCCTTTATTAAGCCTCTCCATTCTAATTCTTCATAAATTCCCATAAATCTAATCTCTCTTTCTTAAAAATATAAAAAGTCCTTAGAAAAATCTAAGGACGAATTATCGCGGTACCACCTTAGTTCTATATCAAAGATATAGCACTCATTAATAGTAATTCTCATAATATGTATTTCAATTATTTTATTCTATCTATTTCCACCAAACATAGACTCTCTAAAATGATATAAAACAATCTACTAATTATTAATCATCGAATTTATTTAGTTGATTCTCTTTCAACAATCTTATAAGGTAATAATACCTTAGTGTCTGTTACATCCTCATGAGTCATAAACTTAGTCAATAATCTCATTGAAACAGCGCCTATATCATACACCGGAGTATCTACGCATGTCAAGGTTGGTCTTGATAAAAGTGCATATTTAGTATTTTGTAAACCAACTACAACTATATCATCAGGAACCTTAAATCCTTGCTTGAATGCAACATTAATAAAATTAACAGCGATTGAATCTCTAACAGCTATGATAGCTTCAACCTTGTTATTCTTTAAGAATTCTTGGAAGTGTAATGTATTAATAGATACATCTCCACTTGTTCTAAAAACTAATGGCTCTAAACCAGCTTCTTTCATAGCTTTTGTGTAACCAGCAATCTTCTTATAATTGATTGCATATTTGTGAACTGTAGATGCTAAATATATTTTCTTTTTACCTGATTGTAATAATTCTTTAGTAATATCATATGTAGCTTCTTCATAATCTATAGCAACTGATGGAATATCTTTCTCATCATAACAAGCATTACATAATACTACTGGTATTTGAGCATCAGAAATGTGATTTAAAACCATACCCATTTCATTTGGATCTAATTCATCATTTAAGAATAAAATACCATCAACTTGTTCAGCAACTACTTGTCGCATTACTTCTTTCTTATCAGAATCTTCATCCATTTCAAATAATTTAACAGCATATTCATACTTCTTAGCAACATCCAATATACCACCTAATAGTTGCGCACCAGCAGCTCTAGATACATCAGACATAATAATACCAACAGTAGTTGATTTACGGCTAGCAAGACCTCTAGCAATAGCATTTGGTCTATATCCTAAATCTTTAATTACCTTTAAAACCTTTTCTCTTGTTTCAGGATTAACTTTTTCAGGGTTGTTCATTACACGACTTACAGTCGCAAGTGAAACCTTTGCCGCACCAGCAACATCATAAATTGTTGTATTTGCCATACTTGTCACCTCGCTAAAAATCAATTTATTATAACATATTTACATTCCGTTTTCAATAATTTTTGATTAAAAAATGAAATCGTTTTTATGGCTCAATTAAGCCATTTTTAGATATGCAAACAAAACTAAAATGTATAAAATTAAATTTTTATTTTCATAAAAAGAAAAAAAGACCAGTAATCTGGTCCTTTGATTATCGACGTTCCTTAATACGAGCTGCCTTAGCTGATAATGTACGGATGTAGAATAATCTAGCTCTACGTACTTTACCTTTTCTAGTTACCTCGATATGGTCAATACTTGGTGTATGAATAGGGAATGTACGTTCAACACCGATACCATAAGAAATCTTTCTTACAGTGAATGTCTCAGAAATTCCAGAGCCTTGACGTTTAATAACTAAACCTTCAAATACTTGGATACGATGAGTTTCACCCTCGACAATCTTTACATATACCTTAACAGAATCACCAGCTCTGAAAGTTGGACGGTCCTTTAGGTATTCAGCAGTAATTTCATTAATTAATGCTTGTCCTTTTGCCTTTGCCATATATAGTTTCTCCTTATTAACAAGACTCTTAGCCAAATAATCCCATGTTGCCAGCGGAGTAATGTGCTTTGCTTATAACGATAATAAGCGTTTAAATTATATCATATAATTTTTACATTTCAATACTTAATATTAATTTTTTATATTTGATATAAATTTCATATTGTAGTATAATTTCAGTGTATATTAGTAAGGGGGAAATTAAAATGGGATTTACTAAATGGGTAGATGAACAAACAACTGCAGTTAAGATTCTTCTATTCTTCCCTATCTGGGGTTGGATTTTTGGATTCTTATATCGTTTATTCAAATTTATCGAAACTGAGGAAACTGCAACTTTAATTGGTGCGATTTTATTCATCATTCCTTTCACAGGTTTCATTCTTGAAATAATTGATTTTATCTTTATTATTATGGAAGGTAATGTTAAATTATTTGTTCCTGGTGGAGAAAACTTTGGTATTAATGGTAAAGTTTCTGATCAACAAGAAAAAGCTGAAACTAAGGATGACGCAGTAGACGCTGAAGTCACTGAAGTTAAGGAAGATAAAGCTGAAGATACAAAAGCTGAATAATAAAGAATTAAGTCTAGATAATCTAGGCTTTTCTTTTTACATTTTTTTCTCTTTTATATAAAAATAAAATGTTATATAATAAAAATTAGATTTATATACTAGGAGGAAAAATAAAAAAATGAGTAAGGATTTTAGAATGAAGTTGGAAAAATTATTTGATGTTTTAGGAGAAATTTTAGCATTTATCACAATCGTTGTATGGGTACTTGTTATTATTAATCAAAACTTCAATTTCTTACCATCAACAATCGCTGATATTTTATCTGTATCTAAATCATGGTTATTATTAGCATTAGTTGGTATAGTTGGATTTGAAGCTACAATCAAGAGAAACATCTTAATTCGTTTAGTATTCTATATTTTATTAGCAATATTAATTATTTTCCACTGCTTCCCAGGTACTTATGATTATTTAGTTGGATTAATTAAGTAATATAATTAGTCGACAAAAGAAAGAGCCTAATTCGATTCAAAATTAGACTCTTTTTTATTTTTTATACAAAATTTTAAAATATTGTGAATTTTTATAGCTTCTATATATTTAATTTAAAATTTTTTAATGATATAATATAAGTATCTTAAAAAAAGGAGGATTCCCAAAATGGCATCTAGCAAGAGCGATTATTTTGGACTTAGCCCATTAGTAAGCTTAATTCTAGCAATCATTCCTTTCACAGCTTGGATTTGCGGTGCAATTACAAGATTAATGGAAGGCAAGATCGTTGCTGGTATTATTAGAATTTTACCTTTCTTCGGTTTACTAATCTGGATCATTGACCTTGTTTGTATGATTACAGGCAAGCATATTTGGCGTTTATTAGACTGCTAATTTTAATATGCATATTAAAACAATAAAAGAGCTAATCTAATTAGCTCTTTTTTGTTTACTTATTTATTACTTCTTTTTCGATTAAATTATCATTGATAACAACATTTTCAAAAACAATATTATCACATAAATTAAATTTAGATTCACCAGCTTTAATAAATCTAGAATCTTTAATTGTAATATCATGAATATGCTTTTGTTCTAAGCCTAAAACATCTATAACTGTTCCACATTCATAACAATTAACATTTTCTATATTAATATTTTTGAATTCTGGAATATCTTCTAAATCATATTTTGAATCATTATCTTTAGCACCTTCAACAGTAGTAAATACATAACCCATAGTAAATATTATAGCTTCGTTAATAATATTAGCCATTGAAATATTTTTAATAGTTATATCCTCTACTACTCCGCCACGGCCCATCGCACTTTTAAATCTAATACCAACATCAGTTCCAACAAATGTACAATCTTCAATAAGTACATTATTGATACCTCTACTCATTTCTGAACCAATAACGAATCCACCATGAGCATTATATACCTTACAATCATGAATCCATACATTAGATGTAGGTACTTTTACACTTCTAGCTTCTTTATTTTTACCAGATTTCATACAAATACCATCATCACCAACTTCAAATGTGGAATTCTTTATTTCACAATTTTGGCATGACTCTAAATCTATTCCATCACTATTCTGTGCAGAATATTTATTTTTTACCTTAACATTATCAACAGTTACATTAGTACATAAATTTGGATGTAGATTCCAAGCTGGAGAATTCATAAATGTGGCATCTTCAAGTAATACCTTGTCACATTTAACAATATCAACTAAAACAGGTCTATACATGTCCCAGCATAGTGATGCTTTTTCTAAAGCCTTTGGATCATCATATTTAGGTTCACCATTTATCATACCATTATAATATGTTTCAGATGGACACCAAATCTTTGTTTCTCCTGTTTCATAAACAAATTCTGATTTTTTTAAGAATGATTTCCATTCTTTTTCAGTTAATTTAAATTTTTTAATACCTCTCCATAATTCACCAGAACCATCAATAGTACCTTCACCTGTAATAGCTATGTTTTCTTGATTGTTGGCAGAAATAGGTGATATGCATCTAATTTTTCTATTTCCTTCATATTCAGTAAATATTAAAGGATATTCTTCTTTTTTCTTAATAAATTTCAAATAAGCATTATTTTCTAAATGTAGATTAACATTTGATTTTAATCTAATAGGTCCAGTTAAAAACATACCATTAGGTATAATAACCATACCTCCACCATTCTTACTACATTCATCAATTGCTTTTTGAATATATATTCTATTATTAGGCTTTAAAGTACTAGCTCCAAAATCTAAAATATTATATTTAGTTTCTAAAAATGTTGGCTTTATAACCTTAATATTCATAATAAAACTCCTTATTTTGTAGTAGAACCAAATCCACCATTTCTGATAGATTTAACATCATCATCAAATGTAATACCATATTCAACAAATATTCCTTGCATAAAGCCAGTGCCTTTTTTTATTTCAACTGTTTTATTTTCATTAGAATCATTTGTTATTTTAGCAAATATATGACCTTCATTATCTGAATAATAATAATCAGAATCAATAATACCTACAGTATTATTTAATTGTAATCTATATTTAAATCCTAATCCACTTCTTGGATATAGTTTTAAAACATAATTTTCTTCCATATATGTTCTAATACCTGTTGGTATTTTAATAGTCTCACCAGGTTTTAATACAATATCAAATGGTGCGTAAAAATCATAACCCGCACTACCCTTAGTAGCTCTTTTAGGAAGAATTAAATCATCATACATTTTTTTAATTTCTTCTTCACTTAAATTATCAAAGCTTGATTTAAATTGATCAAAAGATACAATCTCAAATCTAGCTATTCTCTTAAAATTATCCATAATCATTCTCCTTAAAAAAGGACTAGGCATTATGCCTAATCCTATAAGCATTTTTTATTTTAATTTAGCTTCAAGTTCAGCCTTCATATCTTCATATCCAGGCTTACCTAATAAAGCAAACATATTCTTTTTATAAGACTCAACACCTGGTTGATTGAATGGGTTTACACCTAAAACATAAGCAGAAACACCACAAGCAAATTCAAAGAAATAAACCATATATCCATAAGTATAAGCTGAAATATTAGGTATAGTTACTCTGATATTAGGTACTCCACCATCAACATGGGCAATTAATGTACCATTCATAGCCATCTTATTAACATAATCCATAGATTTTCCAGCTAAGAAATTTAAACCATCTAAATTATCATCAGTTTTATTAATCTTGATATCTTCTTCAGGAGTTTCAACATTAATAACTGTTTCATAAATAGTTCTTTCACCTTGTTGAATCATTTGACCTAATGAGTGTAAATCAGTTGAGAATGAAGCAGATGTAATCCAAATACCTTTGCCATCTTTTCCTTCTGATTCACCAAATAATTGTTTCCACCATTCAGAGAAATAATTTAATTTAGGTTCATAATTAACAAGCATTTCAATCTTCTTACCAGAACGATATAAAGCATTTCTAATTAATGCATATTGTAAACCATCATTCTTATTGATATCTTTTTCAGCATAATCTAAATAAGCATCCTTAGCGCCTTCCATCATCTTATCGATATCAACACCAGCCGCAGCAATAGGTAATAAACCAACTGCAGTTAAAACAGAGAATCTTCCACCAACATCATCAGGAACTACAAATTCCTCATATCCTTCTGCGTCAGATAAAGTCTTTAAAGCACCTCTTGCTTTATCTGTTGTCGCATAAATTCTATGTTTAGCTTCATCCTTACCATATCTTTTTTCTAGATATTCTTTAAAAATTCTAAATGCGATAGCTGGTTCAGTTGTAGTACCACTTTTTGATATAACATTAATAGAAAAATCTTTATCTTTTAAATAATCTAATAATTCAACTACATAAGTTGAAGATATTTGATTACCAACAAATATAACTTCAACACCAGGATTATTAAAATACTTTTTTAACATTTCAATTGCACTACGTGCACCTAAATATGATCCACCAATACCAATTGCAAGTAAAACCTGTGATTGTTTTTTAATTTTATCAGCAGCTTGCTTAATTCTTAAAAATTCTTCATGATCATAAGCTACTGGTAAATCTAACCAACCTAAATAATCATTACCTGCACCTTTTTTACTTCTTAAAACTTCATGTGCAGCTATAACTTCCTTTTCTAAATCTTTTAAAACTTTAGCATCTACAAATTGTTTTGCCTTAGAAACGTCTAATGCTAATTTTTTATTCATATTAAAACCCCCTAGTACTCTTATTAAATAATTATACATTATTTTTAAT
>Ga0247611_10006443_pt1 | contig 15055 bp, 11 predicted proteins | sample 177DNAGHGhighgp2_FD_192422 | JGI IMG/M metagenome (GOLD analysis project Ga0247611, IMG submission 192422) | Sheep rumen microbial communities from Palmerston North, Manawatu-Wanganui, New Zealand - 1770 DNA GHGhigh gp2 | ecosystem: Host-associated > Mammals > Digestive system > Stomach > Rumen...
CGATGCCGTCATCGTAGGTGTCGAGAGCCGCAGCTCAAGTGCGGTACGTATCCCGCGCGACCGAGAGACAATGCAGTCGGTCAGCACCCCGTGGTTGTATCCCTGCGGCGAAGGTGCCGGATATGCGGGAGGTATTACTTCTTCGGCGCTGGACGGCATCAACGCAGCGATAGCTGCTATAGGTCGTTGGTTGTTAGTCGTTGGTCGTTAGAAGTTGGTCGTTAGAAGTTGGTCGTTAGTCGTTGGTCGTTAGTAATTAGGATATGGTATTTGAGCGGACAATACAATTGATAGGAGAGGCGGGGCTGGAACGGCTGCGCGAGGCACGCGTCATACTGTTTGGCGTGGGCGGCGTAGGCGGCTGGTGCGCCGAAGCACTGGTGCGTACGGGTGTGCAGCACCTGACGCTGGTGGACTTCGACACGGTGAGCGAGAGCAACCTGAACCGCCAAGTAGTAGCCACGGCCGCCAATATCGGTGAGCCTAAAGTGGAGGAGATGCGTAAGCGCCTGCTCGCTATCATGCCCGATGCGGACATCACGGCTATCAACCGTAAATACGACGACACGACGGCCGAACAGTTCCACCTCAGCCAATACGACTATATCATCGACGCCATCGATACCGTGGACTGCAAGATGCGACTGCTGTATGAGGCAACAAAGACGGATGCGGTGCTCTTCAGCTCTATGGGCGCCGGCCGCAAACTGGATCCGCAGCAGATACGGGTAGCCGAGTTCTGGAAAGTGGAGGGTTGTCCCTTAGCGCGTGCGCTGCGCACGCGGATGAAGAAGAGCGGCCTCAAACCGCAAAAAAAATTCCGGTGCGTCTATTCACCGGAGTTGAGTGGCGAGCGGGGCACCTTGGCACCCGTGGTCGGCACATTCGGTATGACCTTGGCATCGCTGGTCATCCGTGATATCTTAGAATAGCGTTTCCTACCCTATTTAGAAGAAGCAGAAAAGCACAATGATGGCTACCGTCAGCACGGCGGCAGCTATGAGCCAGTATTTCTCGCCCCGGATCGGTTGATCGGTAGCGGAGGTATCGTCGTGGGTCTCATAATGTCCCGTGCGTGTATGTACGGGCACGAGAGGTTCGTCCTGCTCCGTAGGTTTATGTACGGGCTTTTCTGCCGGTTTATCTGCGGGATGCTCCGGCTCACGGGGTTGTTCGGGCGTTGCGGCACCGCTCACAACCTGTGCGATGATGGTAGCCTGCGCCTTAGGCAGATGGCGATAGCATGCAGCCGGATTGCCGGCATAGGTATGCATCGTGTCGGTGAGCGAAGTTTCGTCCATCTGCTCGTAGCGATCCGTGGTGCTCAAGAGCAGCACGTCGCCGTCGTACATCGGGAAGTCGGCCGGACGATCTTCGGCTGTGAAGGGACGCAGCCCCAGCACGGGATTGTAGCATACCACAGGCAGGCTACCCAGCACGTAGTAGTGGCCATTGAGGATCCATACGATGGTGGTTCTGGCCCCCAGATTACGGGCTTCGGGTTGCGCCTTGCGGTACTGGCGAAACGCATCGGCGATACATTTGGCGGTACGGGTGAGGTGCTGGAGCGGACGCTGAAGCATCTTATCGGTGAGTACCTCGGGCAGGAAACACTGCTCGACGGTAGCGATTGCCAGGCGGTGGGCCACGCCGTTCTGCAGTCGTCCGTCGCCCTCAGAGAGAACGAGCACCAGACCGCGGTCGTGACCGAGCTGCAAGGTCTTGCCGGCGGCGTTCTCCACGCCGCCGGCAGCCTCACTGCGATATAATAGCTTCAGATTAGCCACTTCTGCTTACTCCTCAAAACGGTTGAGTGCATTCTCCGCAGCCTCGCGTGCTGCCTGGATAGCAGCATACTCCTCTGCGTTATGAACGGATACGCGACTGAACTCACGGAAACCGGTTCCGGCAGGAATCAAGTTACCGCAGATCACGTTCTCCTTCATACCCTCCAAGTGGTCTACACGACCCTGGATAGCCGCCTCGTTGAGCACCTTGGTGGTCTCCTGGAACGAAGCAGCCGACATGAACGACTTGGTACCGAGTGCAGCGCGGGTGATACCCTGGAGCACCTGGCTAGCCGTTGCGCAGGTAGCGTCACGAGCCGTAACGAGTTTCTTATCGCGACGACGCAACGAGGAGTTCTCGTCGTGCAGACGACGTGCGGTAGTGATCTGGCCCGCATGGAGCGACTCGCTATCGCCGGCGTCAACGACCACCTTCTTGCCCCAGATATGGTCGTTCTCCTCCATGAAGTCGAGTTTGTCAACGATCTGGTGCTCCAGGAAGCGCGTATCGCCTGCGTCAAGGATCTCTACCTTACGCATCATCTGGCGTACGATAACTTCAAAGTGCTTGTCGTTGATCTCCACACCCTGGAGACGATAGACAGACTGTGCCTCGTTGACGATGTAGTCCTGAACGGCCGTCGGACCCTGGATAGCCAGGATGTCGTCCGGCGTGATAGCACCGTCAGACAGCGCTACACCGGCGCGAACATAGTCACCCTCCTGCACCAGGATCTGCTTCGACAGCGGAACGAGGTAGGTCTTCTTATCGCCAAACTTAGGCGTGATGAAGAGCTCGCGATTACCACGCTTGATCTTGCCGAACGATACCTCGCCATCCACCTCGGCCACGAGAGCCGGATTGGACGGGTTGCGGGCCTCGAAGAGCTCGGTTACACGCGGCAGACCACCCGTGATATCACCGGCCGAACCAAAGGCACGAGCCACGGTGAACAGTTGGCTACCGATCTTCACCTCTGCGCCGTCCTGGTTAACCAGACTCGCCTTAACAGGCAAGTTGTAGGTGCGCAGGATATTACCGTCCTTGTCCTCAATATGTGCCGAAGGCATCTTGGTCTTATCCTTGGTATCGATGATGGTGACTTCCTTCTTACCGGTCTGGTCATCGACCTCGGTCTGGCAGGTCACACCCTCGATCACGTCCTCGTAACGCAGGATACCGTCCTGCTCGATGACAAGCGAAGCCTTGTACGGATCCCACTCGCAGATCACCGTTCCCTTGTCGTATTTCTCGCCCGGGGTGATGAAGAGCTTGGAAGCGTACGGGATATTGAAACTGGTGAGAACCACGCCTGTCTTCTCGTCCTTGAGTTGGAGTTCGTTCAGACGGCTTACTACGATCACGTCGCCCTCGGCGGTGGTGATAGTACGCAGGTCCTCGATATCTACGATACCGGCACGCGGGATAGCATAGGTATTCTCCGTAGCAGCGTTACCGGCCAAACCACCGGAGTGGAAAGTACGCAGCGTCAGCTGGGTACCCGGCTCACCGATAGCCTGTGCGGCGATGACGCCGACAGCCTCACCCTTCTGCACCATCTTACGCGATGCCAAGTTGCGACCGTAGCACTTAGCGCAGACGCCGTGCTTCGACTCGCAGGTGAGGACAGAACGGATCTCAACCTCCTCGATACCGGCAGCCTCGATAGCCTCGCATGCATCCTCGCGGATCTCCTCGCCGGCAGCGACGATGAGTTCGTCGGTTGCAGGGTTGATGATATCGTGAACAGATACACGACCCAGGATACGCTGGGTAAGCGTAGCTACGACAACGTCGTTCTGCTTGATAGCCTTGGCGGTCAGACCACGCAGCGTACCGCAATCCTCCTCGTTGATGATCACGTCGTGGGATACATCGACAAGACGACGGGTCAGGTATCCGGCATCGGCCGTCTTCAGAGCGGTATCGGCCAGACCCTTACGTGCACCGTGGGTAGAGATAAAGTACTCGAGCACCGACATACCCTCCTTGAAGTTGGCGAGCACAGGGTTCTCAATGGTGGTACGCGTGTCGGTAGAACCAGCCTTCTGCGGCTTGGCCATCATACCACGCACACCAGCCAACTGCTTAATCTGCTGCTTGTTACCACGGGCACCGGAGTCCATCATCATATATACGGAGTTGAAACCTTGGTCGGCCTCGGTCATGTGCTTCATCAGCACGTCGGTCACCTCTTGGTCCACCTTGTTCCATGCGTCGATAACGGACTTGTAACGCTCGTCGTCCGACATCTCACCGAAGTTGTAACGCTCGGTGATGCTCTCTACCTCCTGATTACCCTTGGCAATGATGGCGTTCTTCTCCTCAGGGATGAGGATATCGTTCAGGTTGAAGCTTAGACCACCACGGAAGGCCATGTAGTAACCCAGGTTCTTGATGTCGTCCAGGAACTTAGCCGTACGAGCCACACCGCAGGTCTTGATCACCTGGGAGATGATGCCCTTCACGGCGCCCTTCTTGAGCGTCACGTTCTGGTAGCCTACCTCCTCCGGCACGAAGCGGTTGACCATGACGCGACCGGGAGTGGTCTCGATGATCTCGCCGTTGATACGTACCTTGACGAGTGCGTGGATATCCACCTTACCCTCGTTGAGCGCAATCTCGCTCTCCTCCATGGAGTAGAACGTGAGGCCTTCGCCCTTGACGCCCTTACGCGGCTTGGTGATATAGTACAGACCCAGAATCATATCCTGCGAAGGCACGGTGATAGGATTACCGTTAGCCGGGTCCAGGATATTATGCGATCCGAGCATGAGCAGCTGCGCCTCCAGGATAGCCTCGTTAGAGAGCGGGAGGTGCACAGCCATCTGGTCACCGTCGAAGTCGGCGTTGAATCCGGCACATGCCAGCGGGTGCAGCTGGATAGCCTTACCCTCGATCATGCGCGGCTGGAAAGCCAGGATACCATGACGGTGCAGCGTCGGTGCACGGTTGAGCAGTACGGGGTGTCCTTCCATCACGTGCTCCAGGATCTCGTAGATCACCGGATCACGGCGGTCGATGATTTTCTTAGCCGACTTAACGGTCTTTACCACACCGCGCTCGATGAGCTTGCGGATGATAAACGGCTTGTACAGCTCGGCAGCCATCTCCTTAGGCAGACCGCACTCGTGCATATTCAGCTCCGGACCTACAACGATCACAGAACGAGCCGAGTAGTCAACACGCTTACCGAGCAGGTTCTGACGGAAACGTCCCTGCTTACCCTTCAGCGAGTCGCTCAGGGACTTGAGCGGACGGTTTGCCTCACTCTTGATAGCCGTCGTCTTGCGGCTGTTGTCGAAGAGGCTGTCCACTGCCTCCTGGAGCATACGCTTCTCGTTGCGCAGGATGACATCCGGCGCCTTGATCTCGATGAGTCGTTTCAGACGGTTGTTACGGATGATGACACGACGATAGAGGTCGTTCAGGTCGGACGTTGCAAAACGTCCACCATCCAGCGGTACCAACGGACGCAGTTCCGGCGGGGTAACAGGTATTACCTGCAGGATCATCCACTCCGGACGGTTGGTGTTCTTCGATGCACGGAACGCCTCGACTACCTGCAGACGCTTCAGGGCGTCGTTACGACGCTGAGCCGAGGTGGTCTTTACCTTGTCGGCCAGGTCACGCAACTCGTAGCTGAGCTTGTCCAGATCGAGCTTGCAGAGCATCTCATAGAGCGCCTCTGCACCCATCTTGGCGATGAACTTCTGAGGATCATCATCCTCCAGCAACTGGTTGTCCTCCGGCAGACGGCTGAGGAGTTCTGCATACTCGTCTTCGTCGAGCAGCATATTGTTCTGTACGATATCGTCGCCCAGTTCCTGACCGGCCAATACACCGGCATTGATGACAACGTATTTCTCGTAGTAAACGACAGCATCCAGTTTCTTGGTGGGGATACCGAGCAGCGCCGACATCTTAGACGGCAGCGAACGCAGGTACCAGATATGGGCTACGGGCACAACGAGCTTGATGTGACCCATACGCTCACGGCGTACCTTCTTCTCCGTTACCTCCACACCGCAACGCTCGCACACAATACCTTTGTAACGGATACGTTTGTACTTACCGCAGTGGCACTCATAGTCCTTGGTCGGACCGAAGATGCGCTCGCAGAACAGACCGTCACGTTCGGGCTTGTAGGTACGATAGTTGATGGTTTCCGGTTTCAGCACCTCACCACTCGACAACTGCATGATTTCGTCAGGTGAAGCAAGACCGATAGAGATCTTGGTGAAACCCGTTTTCTTATTCTCTTGTTTAAAAGCCATAATGTTTGAGTGTTGAGATGATTGTTATTCCATATTAATACGTAGAGCCAGACCTTGGAGCTCGTGCAGCAGCACGTTGAGCGACTCGGGCAGACCCGGAGTCGGGAACGGCTCTCCCTTAACGATTGCCTCGTAGGTACGAGCACGACCGGTGACGTCGTCGGACTTGACGGTCAGGATCTCCTGGAGCGTGTGCGCAGCACCGTGTGCCTCCAGGGCCCAAACCTCCATCTCACCGAAACGCTGTCCACCGAACTGTGCCTTACCGCCGAGCGGCTGCTGGGTGATGAGGCTGTACGGACCGATCGAACGGGCGTGCATCTTATCATCCACCATGTGACCAAGCTTCATGAAGTAGGTCACACCTACGGTAGCCATCTGGTCGAACGGTTCGCCCGACTCGCCATCATAGAGCTGAGTCTTACCGGCACGCGGCAGACCGGCCTTGTCGGTCCATTCGTCGAGTTGCTCCAGCGAGCAGCCGTCGAAGATCGGGGTAGCAAACTTGACACCCAGTTCCTGACCGGCCCAACCGAGCACAGCCTCGAAGATCTGACCGATGTTCATACGCGAAGGCACACCCATCGGGTTCAGTACGATATCCACCGGCGTTCCGTCGGCCAAGAACGGCATATCCTCTACGCGCACGATCTTGCTGACGATACCCTTGTTACCGTGACGACCGGCCATCTTATCGCCCACGCGGATCTTACGACGCTTGCCGATATAGACCTTGGCCATCTTGACAATACCGTTAGGCAGCTCATCACCGATGGTGAGGTTGAATTTCTCACGTTTGAGCTTGGCATCCATCTCTTTGTGCTTCTCCAGGAAGTTCATCACGCAGCGACGAACCAGGTCATTCTTGTGCTCATCAGCCGTCCAGCCATCGAGCATAACGGTCTGGAAGTCTATATTATGCAGACGCTCCTTGCTGAAGTGCTGACCCTTCTCGATGAGTACGGTACCTACGATGTCCACCACTTTCTGTGCCTGACGGCCGTTGAGCAGGGTATAGAGCTTGTCGATGAGCAGCTCGCGCAACTCGTCGATCTTCTTCTGATAAGCGGCATCCATCTCCTGCATCTTCAGCTTGTCCTCCATCTTCTGCTTGCGGTCCTTCGACGTACGCTGATAAAGACGCTTGTCGATGATCACGCCGTCCAACGACGGGCTGGCCTTGAGCGAAGCATCCTTCACGTCGCCTGCCTTGTCGCCGAAGATGGCCTTCAGCAGCTTCTCCTCCGGGCTGGGATCAGTCTCGCCCTTCGGCGTGGTCTTACCGATCATGATGTCACCCGGCAGGATATGGGCACCGATACGGATGATACCGTTCTCGTCCAGATCCTTGGTAGCCTCTTCCGAGACATTCGGGATATCGGCCGTGAACTCCTCCATACCGCGCTTGGTCTCACGTACCTCGAGCAGTTGCTCTACGACGTGAACCGAGGTAAACATATCCTCACGAACGATGCGCTCGCTGAGCACGATAGCATCCTCGTAGTTGTAACCCTTCCAAGGAATATAGGCCACCTTCAGGTTCTTACCGAGTGCCAACTCACCACCCTGGGTAGCATAACCCTCGGTGAGCAGCTGACCCTTCACTACGCGGTCGCCCTTGCGAACGATCGGATGGAGGTCGATGGTCGTATTCTGGTTGGTCTTCTCAAATTTCGGCATCTTATACTCTTTCTCAGCCGGCTCGAAGGAGATGAACTCCTCTTCCTCCGAACGCTCGTAGCAGATGCGGATGATGTCAGCGTCCACGTAGGTCACTACACCATCGCCCTCGGCCTCGATCTGAGTACGGCTGTCCTTGACAAGTTGCTCCTCGATACCGGTACCTACGATAGGTGCCTCGGAGGTCAGCAGAGGTACTGCCTGGCGCATCATGTTCGATCCCATCAACGCACGGTGAGCATCATCGTGCTCCAGGAACGGAATCAGTGCAGCAGCCACGGAAGCGATCTGGCACGGAGCAACGTCCATGAGGTTGACCTCACTCGGCGCTACCACGGGGAAGTCGGCGCCGTAACGCGATTTCACCTTGGTACGGATGAACGAACCGTCCTCGCGGAGCGGTGCGTTACCCTGTGCTACCACCATGTTCTCCTCGTCCTCAGCGGTGAGGAATACGATATGGTCGTTGTCCAGATCCACCTTGCCGTCCTTAGCCTGACGATACGGGGTCTCGATAAAGCCGAGGTCGTTGATCTTAGCATAGATACAGAGCGACGAGATCAGACCGATGTTCGGACCTTCCGGCGTCTCGATAGGACAAAGACGGCCGTAGTGGGTATAGTGTACGTCACGTACCTCGAATCCGGCACGATCACGACTCAGACCGCCAGGACCCAGAGCCGATACACGGCGCTTGTGGGTGATCTCGGCGAGCGGGTTTTGCTGGTCCATGAACTGGCTCAGCGCGTTCGTTCCGAAGTAGGAGTTGATGATCGCCGAAACGGACTTGGCGTTGATCAGGTCGGTCGGGGTAAATACCTCGTTGTCACGCACGTTCATGCGCTCACGAATGGTACGAGCCATACGGTTGAGGCCCACGCCAAACTGGTTGAACAGCTGCTCACCCACAGTGCGGACACGACGGTTCGACAAGTGGTCGATATCATCCACATCAGCGTTGGAGTTGATGAGCTCCACGAGATACTTGATGATCTCGATCATGTCCTGCTGGGTCAGTACGTGTACATCGTCCGGAATCGACATGTTGAGCTTGCGGTTGATACGATAGCGGCCTACCTCGCCCAGGTCGTAACGCTTCTGGCTAAAGAACAGGTTCTGGATCATCTCGCGTGCCGTTGCATCATCAGCCGGCTCTGCGTTACGCAGCTGGCGATAGATATAGAGCACAGCCTCCTTCTCCGAGTGAGAGGGGTCCTTCTGCAGGGTGTTGAAGATGATCGAGAAGTCGCTCTCGCGTGCCTCCTCCTTGTGGAGCAGAATGGTCTTGGTGCCCGACTCCAGGATACGCTCAATAGCCTCGGGCGTCAGTTCCTGCTCGCGCTCCAGGATGACCTCGTTACGCTCGATGGTAACTACCTCACCGGTGTCCTCATCTACGAAGTCCTCCGACCATGCTTTCAGTACGTTACCGGCCAGACGGCGACCTACATACTGCTCCAGTTCGCCCTTGGTACAACGTACCTCTTCAGCCAGGTCGAAGCAGTCCAGGATATCCTTATCCGACTCAAAACCGATAGCACGCAACAGGGTGGTCACAGGCAATTTCTTCTTACGATCGATGTAAGCGTACATCACCTTGTTGATATCCGTTGCGAACTCAATCCACGAGCCACGGAAAGGAATGATACGGGCCGAGTAGAGCTTCGTTCCGTTACTGTGTACCGACGTGCCGAAGAACACACCCGGCGAACGGTGCAACTGACTAACGACCACGCGCTCTGCGCCGTTGATCACAAACGTACCCTTCGGCGTCATGTAGGGGATGGTACCCAAGAAGACGTCCTGGATAACGGTATCAAAATCCTCATGATCCGGATCCGAGCACGACAACTTGAGTTTAGCCTTCAGGGGCACACAATAGGTCAGACCACGCTTGATGCACTCCTCGATGGAGTAACGCGGATGATCTACATAATAGTCCAGAAATTCCAGGTTGAAGCTGTTGCGGGTGTCGGTGATGGGGAAGTTCTCCATAAACACCTTGTACAAGCCCTCGCCACGACGCTGTTCCGGCGTACTGTCCAGCTGGAAGAAATCGTGGAACGACTTCAACTGAATCTCCAAAAAGTCACGATAAGGCATCTGCTTCTGAATAGAAGAGAAGTTGACTCTTTGTGATTGATTGTTTGTTGCCATAAATTTGTAGTATGGTTTTTTTAAAATAACAGTGATATTCTGTTGGTAATGAATAATTTAGAGCTAAATCGATGGTTTTGTAATTTAATCTTTATTAACTAAAACCGCTTGTTTATTACCAAATTTTCAGTTATCTTTACTATTACCCTTATTTCAGCGAAAAAGGTTTAGACCCCCGGAATGGGGATCTAAACCTATTACCACCATGTGGTAGGTTATTACTTGAGCTCTACCTCAGCACCTGCATCTTCGAGGGCCTTCTTCAGGGCCTCAGCAGTAGCCTTGTCAACGCCTTCCTTCACGTTCGAAGGAGCTGCGTCTACGATGTCCTTAGCCTCTTTCAGGCCCAGACCGGTCTGCTCTTTCACAGCCTTAACGACCTGGAGCTTGTTAGCACCGGCGCTCTTCAGTACAACGTCGAACGAGGTCTTCTCCTCAGCTGCAGCCTCAGCGGCACCAGCAGCAGGAGCAGCAACTGCAACAGCTGCAGCAGCGGGCTCAATACCGTACTCCTCTTTCAGAACGGTTGCGAGTTCATTAACTTCCTTAACAGTAAGGTTAACCAGGGTTTCAGCAATAGCTTTAATATCTGCCATGACTTTATAAATTTAAATTGTTTATTATTTTTCAGTAATTAAAAAAGTTTTATCCACGCTTCTCGAGGGTCTCGAGTACACCGTGAATTGTGTTTTGGCCGCTTTGCAATGCGGATACCACATTCTTAGCAGGCGATTGCAGCAGAGCCACGATATCTGCGATAAGTTCGTTCTTCGACTTGATTGCGCAGAGGAAATCGAGGTTTTGCTTGCCAATGTAGATAGTCTCTTCTACGTAAGCAGCTTTCAGTTGTGGCTTAGCCTCGCCGGTCTTGTCGCCCTTGGTCAGCTCCTTGATAAGCTTAGCAGGAACGTTACCGGTGTTGCAGAGCATGAGCGCCGTGTTGCCCTTCAGTGCGTCGAAGATCTCAGCATCGATGCCGCGATTCTCCAGAGCCTTCTTGAGCAGGGTGTTCTTAGCTACTACGAGTTTGATATCCTTCTTGAAGCATGCACGACGCAGGTCGCTCGTCTTCTGTGCATCCAGACCTTCTATGTTGGTCAGGTAGAAGTGCGAGTACTCAGCGAGTTGTGCGCCAAGGGCCTCAATGACCAGGTTTTTATCTTCCTTCTTCATAATTGTGTCTGTTCGTTTAAATCATTAAATCGTTTTCGTATCAATCTTGATACCCTGACTCATTGTACTGGAAAGATAAACGCTCTTGATATACTCACCCTTCGACACAGCCGGTTTCAGGTGCTTGATGGTCTCGATGAAAGCATTTGCATTCTCAGCAATAGCCTCCGGAGTGAAGCTTACCTTACCGATCGAAGTGTGAACGATACCGAACTTGTCAACCTTGAAGTCGATCTTACCGCCCTTAACCTCTTTTACAGCCTTGGCAACGTCCATGGTTACCGTACCGCAATTGGGGTAAGGCATCAAGCCACGCGGACCGAGTACACGACCCAGCGCACCGATCTTACCCATGATTTGGGGTTGGGTGATGATCACATCAATATCCGTCCAGCCGCCTTTGATCTTCTCGATATACTCGTCCAGACCTACGTAGTCAGCACCTGCCTCTTTGGCAGCTGCCTCCTGGTCGGGAGTACAGAGGGCCAGAACGCGAACCACTTTACCTGTACCGTTCGGGAGTGCAACCACGCCACGAACCATCTGGTTGGCCTTACGAGGGTCAACACCCAGACGTACGTCAATATCTACACTTGCATCAAACTTGGTGGTAGTGATCTCCTTAACGAGAGCAGCTGCCTCAGCGATCGTGTAGAGCTTGCCAGCTTCAATCTTCTCAGCAGCAAGCTTCTGTTTTTTTGTCAGTTTTGCCATAATTGTTGATTTGATTGAAGTTAGTTTTACTTAACGATGATACCCATGCTACGAGCCGTACCCTTCACCATCTTCAGTGCCGACTCAACGGTAAAGCAGTTGAGGTCAGGCATCTTGTCCTGGGCGATTTGCTGAGCCTGCTCTTCGGTAATAGTAGCTACCTTCGAACGGTTAGGCTCTGCACTTCCCGACTTGGTCTTGGCAGCCTCAAGCAGCTGAACAGCTACAGGAGGAGTCTTAACGATGAAGTCGAACGATTTGTCAGCATAAACAGTGATTACAACAGGCAATACCTTACCTGCCTTGTCCTGAGTTCTGGCGTTAAATTGTTTACAAAACTCCATGATGTTCACACCCTTCGAACCCAGAGCCGGGCCTACCGGAGGTGCAGGATTGGCAGCGCCACCCTTGATTTGGAGCTTGATAAAACCAGCAATTTCTTTAGCCATAGTTTTACGTTTGTTAATAGTTTTTGACCTTCAAACGGATTTCTCTAAACTTTAAACTCTCCACTTTAGAACTTCTTTCAACTCTAAACTTTCAACTTTAAACTTTATTACACCCTTGGTCTGTTAATAAATTTTGAAACTACCGAGTAGTGACTAACGACCTGTAACGGGGTCTCCTACTCTTTCTCTACCTGGTTGTAGTTCAACTCCAGCGGCACTTGGCGATCAAAGATCGTTACATCCACACGGAGTTTGTGCTTGTCTTGCAGTACCTCTTGAACCATACCGCTGAATCCGTTGAAGGGGCCATCTACCACCTTCACGCGCTCACCTACCAGGTACATATCCTCTGCCTGCAGATCTACCTCAGCCGACTCTACCGAGCCCATGATCTTGTTGATCTCGGCTTGCGGTACAGGGGCCGCGATACGTGAATTCTTCATGTCGCTCAGAAAGCCGAGCACATTCGGAATGTTGCGCAGCAGCGGATAGCACTCATCGGTCAGGTTGCACTCCACCAGCACGTAGCCCGGCAGCATGTTGCGCTCCTTGATGGTGCGCTTGCCATTCTTCAGCACTACCACTTTCTCGGTGGGGATCAGCACCTGCGACACATACTCACGAAACAGCGAACTCGTCACCAAGGCACTCTCGATATACTCCTTTACCTTGTGCTCCTTGCCGCTGATTGCGCGAAGTACATACCATTTGTAATTGTTCTCAGCCATTTTAATCTAAAATTTGAAATTTGAAATCACAAATTAAAACAGACCGTAAACAAACTTCATGATCGACTCAAAGCAAGTGTCCATCAGCCATACGATCAGTGCCAGTATAATGGAAGCAATCAATACTATCACTGCCGACTGAGCCAACTCGTTGCGAGTAGGCCAACTTACTTTGTGTACCAATTCATTGTACGACTCCTTGACGTTTTCTACAAAACTCATATCAGTAGATTTATTATATTATTCTTTGTTTTTCGTTGGTCAGTTCTTGACTAACCTTTTTGCGCACCACAATTCGGCTCCAGCATGCGCTAAAGTCGAATTGGAAGCTATTTTACGTAACAGCGAACTTTCGTTCTTGTTTGCCGTTGTTTGATATTGTTTGATGCTTCGCGTTTGATGTTGTTAACTATTTCAAACTATCTCAAACCTTCAAACTATTTCAAACAATTCGATTGTTCTTTGGCACGGAAGGCAGGAATCGAACCCACATTGACGGTTTTGGAGACCGCTCTCCTACCATTGGAGGACTTCCGTTCGTCGGGACAAACTTGCGAGACCGAAACCCGCTATGCGCGTTTAACTCGCCGTTGTCCCTCCTCTCAAATCAACGAGCAGATGCGCTCGTTGATTTGGTAGAGGGTTTCCGCAGAGGCTCAATGCCTCGTGCATTTTTCCGTGAATCTTGGCTTCGGCGAGTTGCGAAAGCAAGCTTTCACTCGCCTAGCACAAGATTTCCGTTCTGACTAACAAATTAGTCAATCAACTTCGTGATCTGACCCGAACCTACGGTACGGCCACCCTCACGGATTGCGAAACGCAGACCCTCGGAGCAAGCTACCGGATAGATCAGTTTCACTTGGATCTCCAGGTTGTCACCCGGCATTACCATCTCAGTTCCCTCCGGCAGAGTGATCTCACCGGTAACGTCCATCGTACGGATGTAGAACTGAGGACGATAGTGGTTGTGGAACGGAGTGTGACGACCACCCTCCTCTTTCTTCAGGATATAAACCGAAGCCTTGAACTCGCTGTACGGTTTTACAACACCCGGGTGGGTGATTACCATACCACGCTTAACCTCGTCCTTATCGATACCACGGAGGAGCAGACCTACGTTATCACCAGCCTCACCCTGATCGAGGAGCTTGCGGAACATCTCCACACCGGTAACAACCGACTTCTTACCCTCTGCGCCAAGACCGATGAGCTGAACCTCGTCACCAACCTTAACGACACCAGTCTCGATACGACCGGTAGCAACAGTACCACGACCCGTGATCGAGAATACGTCCTCAACCGGCATCAGGAACGGTTTGTCAACGGCACGTGTCGGCAGCTGGATCCAGTTATCAACAGCGTCCATGAGCTCCATTATCTTCTCCTCCCACTCAGGAACACCATTCAGTGCACCCAGAGCAGAACCGCGGATGACAGGAGTATTGTCACCGTCGAACTCGTAGAAGTTCAGCAGCTCACGCATCTCCATCTCAACCAAGTCGAGCATCTCAGGATCGTCAACCATATCGCACTTGTTCATAAATACAACCAGGCGCGGTACGTTTACTTGGCGAGCCAAGAGGATGTGCTCACGAGTCTGAGGCATAGGACCGTCAGTAGCAGCAACAACGATGATAGCACCGTCCATCTGGGCAGCACCCGTTACCATGTTCTTTACATAGTCGGCGTGACCCGGGCAGTCCACGTGAGCGTAGTGACGAGTAGCCGTCTGATACTCAACGTGAGCGGTGTTGATGGTAATACCACGCTCCTTCTCTTCCGGAGCATTGTCAATAGAGTCGAACGAACGGAGCTCCGACAGACCCTTCTTTGCCAAAACGGTGGTGATGGCTGCGGTCAGCGTAGTTTTTCCGTGGTCAACGTGACCGATGGTACCGATGTTAACGTGCGGTTTCGAACGGTCAAATTTTTCTTTTGCCATAGTAATTCTTTAAATTTTGTATTAACGTTAATAAACAAAAAATTGTTTAATGTTCACTTTTCCAAAAAAAGGCCGGTCAACGTTTGACCCTTGACCTGCCTTATATATGTTTGCGCCCCTTCTCACTTATCCTTTCCGGGGTTCCCT
>Ga0247611_10006444_pt1 | contig 15054 bp, 17 predicted proteins | sample 177DNAGHGhighgp2_FD_192422 | JGI IMG/M metagenome (GOLD analysis project Ga0247611, IMG submission 192422) | Sheep rumen microbial communities from Palmerston North, Manawatu-Wanganui, New Zealand - 1770 DNA GHGhigh gp2 | ecosystem: Host-associated > Mammals > Digestive system > Stomach > Rumen...
CATTCGGTAGAAATTACAGGTTCAAATCCTGTTCTGAGGCGGATGACGACGAACTGGTATGTATCTTAATAGTGTTAAATCCCGCGCCAGCATTGTTAGGGAGTTGCTGTTAAGTAAGGTCGACTATTGATAAAACTACTAATCGTAGCGCTGCGATAAAGTATGAATGATTTTTTAATATATGCCCCTGTAGCCCAACTGGAAGATGGCATTGGACTTAAAATCCATTCAGTATGGGTTCGAATCCCATCAGGGGTACAAAATAGATAAATGACCTATCGCTGGAAACAGAGGAAGTTCAGGACACAGATTTGGATGTGAAAGTCTAAGTATAGGTAGTTACCCAAATTATTGCTACCAGGGTAAGACGAAAAGTTAAATGATAGGTTTAAATGACAGAATCCTGGCTATAGTTTATCTATATGCTCTCATAGCTCAATTGAAAGAGCAATTCCGTCCTAAGGAAAAGGTTGAAGGTTTGAGTCCTTCTGGGAGTACAACATAGCGGTATAGTATAATGGTTTGATTATCTCGGTCTTTGAAACCGTAGGATTGGAGTTCGAATCTCCATACCGCCACAATATAGGTCCGTAACTCAAGATGCATTAGAGTACGTTAAAACGAATAACGTGGTGTCAATCAATGATCTGAAATATGGCTTTGTAAGTTTGCGGATGCACCGAACAGAACAGGATTCTAAGTAGGGAAGCGCGTTTTATGTGGCACCTTAAACATAGTGCGGGTTGGAATCCCGTCGGACCTACAAGATATAGCGGTATAGTATAATGGTTATATTATCTCAGTCTTTGAAACTGTAGGATATGAGTTCGAATCTCATTACCGCCACTATATGGGACTTAAAACAGTTGGGTATGGATGCTCACGGGATGAAATAACGAGAAAGGCCCGATAACAGGCGGTTCGAATCCGTAAGTTCCACAAAATATGGATGGGTAGTACAATTGGACCAGTATATTGGACTCTGAATCCAGTGATAGAAGTTCGAATCTTCTCCCATCTACATATAAATGCCTCCGTGGTGCAATGAAGCATGAAGGTCTTCTAAACCTTAGGATAGGAGTTCGAGTCTCCTCGGGGGTACACATAATATAAATGCCGGTTTATCACAGTATATTGGTGACTGTAGCTGCCCCGTACAGGTGGGTCTTGCTAACCGAAAGTATACAGCTCGAGACAATGTATATGAATAGGAGTTAGATATGGATTTGGTTCGATTCCTCCGATGGCACAAAATAATATCGTTGAGAAATGATGATTCAAAAAATTAAATTTTATTTTTAAATACATTTGAATTATCATTTTTTGTTACTATATTATATATACAGGTTGATTAATCAATCTAAAGCTCATTGAATGATGCCCCAATAGCTCAGCTGGATAGAGCAACAGATTTCTAATCTGTGGGTCGGGGGTTCGAATCCCTCTTGGGGTACTAAACAATATGCAGGTATACGGAATCTGAGATGATGTTCAGTATTAAATCCTGTGCTAGCAGTTTAGTCAAATACTAAATGAAGTAAGTTGAAAAAGTCTGTAGATATTGTTTAAATTTAATTTGAATTTTAGAAATTTAATTCTATATTTAAATTACAAAATCAAACCGAAAGGTCTTTGACAAGTCTGATAAAATTTGTAAGAAATATACAGAATGTGAATATGGATATTGAAACATTCTGAAAGCTGCGGAGCCCAGCAATCGGGCTGGGCTCCAAATTATGGAAATATAAATTAGTTCAATGGTAGAACGTCAGTGAAAAATGTGGAGAATGACTTAAGAGGTATACCGAATAAGAAATTTTATGAAGCATCCGAAGCGCTGAATGTTGGTGGTTCGAATCCGCCATTTATATCAAAATGGCCTCGTGGTGGAATAGGTAGACACAAGGGACTTAAAATCCCTCGGCCCGAAAAGGCCGTGCCGGTTCGACTCCGGCCGGGGCTACAAAGAGATTACATAATTAACCGTTACATGCAAGATTCACAGGTTAAGCTAGTCCTCGGCATGATTAAGACGGCGAAAGTGTAAGCAGAATCAACACCTGAATACCTTTGGCTTAGTTTAGAGATTAAGTTACATTGGATAAAGTTCAAAGGAGATTCGCTCTTTTATTTATTAGGTTAAAGTTGCGTTTGAAAGCTATAACGAAGCTGGCACATGTCGGTGATGCTTTAACTTACCGTAGTTACACCCAAACCGGGATATAAATATCGGGTGTTATATTTCTTGATTCTTGGTTCATCGTGAGATACTCTAATCCAAGATATATATAAAGAGCTCACATAAGTTTAACTAATCATGCATTGATGGCTTAACATTGGCTAATGGGTTAAAGGACTGAGTGCCTCCAGGATAAATTGAAATGAATGTATGCATGATTTTATTTAATCAATAAATAGTAGGTGCGCCGGACAACACTGAATTATTTGTCCTGTCAGGATGTAGGCAGGTTTTTAGATTCATCTAATAAGTAGAGATTAGATTTTAAATCCGGTTTATTTATATGGGTTAATGTAGGCACAGCCCATTGAAATTATAAAAATAGCGTTGTGAAACGTTGCAAAATAATTTAATAAAGTGTGCTTTAGAGTGCTGAGGACGGACGGCAATTCGTTAGTAAGCTGGCGTTCAGGATAGGATTGGTTAATTCTTGCCGGTTTTAATCATGAATTGAATGCTCGAAAAATTCTTTATGGTGTAACTGGAAGCATTCCCCTCATGGAGAGGGGCGGTATCGGGTCGGTTCCGATTGGAGAGTCAAAAATTTCTTACATAGTGATAGGAGAGAGTTACTTCAAATTTAAATTCATGTTTTTGGTTATGATCCATGTCTGTTCTCAGAGTAGAATACATCGGAACAGAGGAAGAAGGTTGGTGTATTCGGAAACTTTATCCGAGAGTTCTTGTAAGTTATTTTTTTAAGATGGGTAGGTAGGTAAGTGGTCAAAACGGGCAGACTGTAAATCTGTTGGCTGTCGCCTTCGGGGGTTCGAATCCCTCCCTGCCCACTAGGAAAGCAGCCGTAGGAGCTAACAAGACCCTTTGTAAGCTGCATCTTGTTTGAGGAAGGAGCGGGTAGCTCCCGCGCTATTACTTCCAAAAGTTTAGTTATCAATCGGGAACATCTGTCTAAACTAAATAAAAATCAGATGAACTAGGAATGTAGTTTCCTGCTAAGTCACAACACCTCTCTGGTTTATCAAATGATAAACTGGCTCATGGAGAAAGGATGTGACCGCAAACTAAAAGAACTACACCTTGATTATAAAACATTGATTGATCATAACTGTTGTTATGCAAGAGGTTTATGACAGGACCTTCAATCAATTTGAAATATATACTGGAGTATCGCCCCTGTCTTATACACAGTCATTAACCGCGTAATTGGTGTATGCGGGTTCAAGTCCCGCCTCCAGTACCAATAAGTTGAAATTATCTTTAGTCCGGTTAAAGTCAAACTCAGTCCGGAATAATGTAGTGTATTAGAACACCACTAAAGGTATCTAGCTAGATTTCAACATTTTAAGTTAGAATAGAAATTACAGGTTGGGTTGCAGAATGATTATTAACAGACCAAGGAGGTTGAGGACGATAATCAGGAGAGTAAACAATCTTAGGCAGAGGGCTGTTTCGGTTTACCGAAGTAATTTCTTAGTTGCAACATTCTAACTTTTTGAAATTTAAATATTGAATGAGGTTCGAAGGAATGCATGGGTCCTGGAAGGAGTATTTGTATAGTGAAACTTCCAATAGGATAGCGCATGAGACGGTGGTACAGCTCTATAAGAGAAGCGCAGGCTTATAGATGTCCGAGGCCGATGGAGTACAGGCCAACTATATGGAGGAGTGTACAGTAATTCAATATTTTTTAAAATAAGGATGTGCAGGCGATATGCGGATAATTGTCTAAATGAACAAAGGACCCTGGTTAATATCGGCAGTAATGCAGAGATAGCGTTTAGTATCTAAGCCCAAGAGGACAGTCCTTATTTTTGGCATAGCAGCTTAGCTCAGTCGGTTAGAGCAGTACCCTTATAAGGTAAAGGTCCTCGGTTCAAGCCCGAGAGCTGCTACAAAGATTGAAGCGTCGTTCAAAGGTAGGACCCAGGATTTTGGTCCCTGCGATGTGGGTTCGATTCCCGCCGCTTCAACTACTTCTTTCAATAACGTGCTTAAGTAATTAGTGTTAAAAGTTAAAGAAAGTGGTTTGACCTCGTAGCTCAGTTGGTAGAGCACAACACTTTTAATGTTGGGGTCACGGGTTCGAGCCCCGTCGGGGTCACTTAATTAAAAAAGTTTTATTATTATATACATTGCCTGGTAGCTCAGAGGCAGAGCAGCAGACTGTTAATCTGCGGGTCGAGATTTCGAAATTCTCCCAGGCAGCAAAGTTATTTAAAATTGTGCAGTAGTTCAGCTGGTTAGAATATCGGCCTGTCACGCCGAGGGTCGCGGGTTCGAGTCCCGTCTGCACAGCAAGGTATAGTGAAGATATGAGTTACTTCAATCAGAACTTTCATTTCCGACAACCAGTTAAACTCTATCGCTTGTTCTTACCTTTGTCTAATGGCAGAGTATGACAGTATATTGGTCCATCTGTAGCCTCACAGAAAGTCGCGAATTTCATCGGGAGGTCGCAAGGAAGACGGGAGATAAAACCTTCCAGAACCGTTTACTTAGTTTAAGAGAAAATATCCTTGTTATATAAGTTCAATTCTTATCTTTGCCACCAACAAATGAATCGATGAACGTCCTAATGGATGTACAAGATAATCGTGGCGACATTTGTTTTTTATAACTGCATAGTGAAGATATGAGTTACTTCATAATGATTAGTTTTGTCAATTAAAACAGTTTAAAACTCTATCGCTTGTTCTTGTAGTTTTCTTTGAAATATTAATTATAGATTTACTATAATAATATATATTCGTGCCGTCGTCTAATCGGTTAGGACATCGCCCTTTCACGGCGAAGATTGCGGATTCGAGTTCCGCCGGCACGACAGTTCTTTTAAATATCCCGATATAGCTTAACGGTTTATAGAGCACAGTTCTCATAAGACTGGTGATGCTAGTTCGAATCTAGCTATCGGGACTTGCGGTTTAGAGCAGAGGCCAGCTCGTCAGGCTCATAACCTGGAGGTCGGTGGTTCGAATCCATCAGCCGCTACACCTGAAATTTGCGGGGGAGTGAAACGGATAGGAACATCTGAAACATGATAGTTCAAAAATCATCGGAGGCTCATAACCTACGGATAGTGTGGTTCGACTCCCACACCCGCTACAAAAAAATTACAAATTTTATCAGAAAATATTGAATTATAGAGAAGTTATTTTCTATATTCAATTAATAAAGTTCATTGAAAATATGAAATGGCGGGCTTCCCGTCAATAGAATAACTTACGAATCCATAAGTAAGGAAAGTTAGTCAGATGTGTTCACAAGATGCCTGATTAGCGGTGAAGAGATTTACTTCGGTAGATTGATTCACTTCATGTGAAAGCCATTCTTCAAGCCTATGATGGAGTATAGTTCGGGCAGAACTGAAAGTTGTAGGTGTTGGCCTTGACCAGGTCAACTTGGGAGGTAACTCCGACACAGTGGGAATGCTTAAACTCCGAAAGATTGCCAGTCTTACAGAGTTTATGAGGAATTCAAGCTTCCTTTGAGGTATGCCAATACTGAGGCCACCTTGGCAGGTGGAGATAGAAATAGGGGGAAGATATTTGTAGTACAGTTAGTAGGCTTGGCGGCTGAAAGCAGAAAGGAGTACATACCTAGTCCACTCAAAAGGTGGTATGGTATTGGAGCACAGCCACTTCTTTCATATCGGTCAATCTTGTGCGATTGTTTTAATATTATGATTCAAATAATCTTAAAAGTAATTAAACAAGCAAAAGTGCTGTGCACTCTGTGTGACAATGCAGTTATCCAACTGAAATATGTTGGCTGTGAGAGTACCGCAAGGAAATCGTAGAAATCAACGGAGTATACAACTTATAAGAGGGTCGCGCTTCTGAATCTCGCAAGGAGTAAGGGTAGAAACAATTAGTTTATATAGCACAGAGTAGTAGTTGCGGAACTTATTAATCCGTCTGCATCTTGCCTATCTTCAGAAATGAGGATGTGTTCTAGTTCCGAAAGGAGTGAAAATGGCAAGTGATAGGGTCACGACTCAGCCCACGTCAATTTTGTTTTCAGAGGGTGATACCTCTGTTAACAACAAATAATTTGAGGTCTTTGAAAATACGTCAGAGTATAATGCATACTTAAATATATTTAATTATTAAAGTATGATAAATTATACATTTAGTGGTTATGAGAATATGACTACTGCCTCCCATCTTATTGCTGGAGAAACTTGTAAGGTTACAGGAATTGGTAATTCGATGACTCCAATACTTAAATCAAGACAAGCGGTAATATGTGAACCTGTTACAGAAACAACAGAACTTAAGAAAAAGGATATTGTATTATGTAATGTCAATGGAAGATGTTATTTACATTTAATTCATGCGATTAAAGAGGACGCGTTCTTGATTGGAAACAATCATGGTCACATGAATGGTTGGACACCAAGAAGAAATGTATTCGGTAAAGTAGTTGAAATTCTGTGAGCTCGACACTCACTCATCAGTACAAATGTATGCATTATATCTGATTTTCATATATGCCGAGGTAGCTTTAATGGTAGAGCACCTGACTTCTACAGAGTAGTCTACTGAGACAGACTAACTAGATATGGGAGAATGTTTTAAACAACCGTTCGAAGCGGTATCTAGTTCGTAATCAGGGGGTTGCAGGTTCGACTCCTGTCCTCGGCTCAGATGGCGGAGTAAAAGTCAGTAAGTCTCCGATGATTCTAACCTACTGACAATGGTGTAGAATCCGGTTTGAGGACAACGTGAAAGTGAAGCTCAATAAAATAGGTACCGAAAGGGGATGCAATTAAATTGCATGTAAGACCAAAAATGACTGAAAGCCTATTTAACACCTCCTTCAAGAGTTCTAATATGAAAATATTAGGACTCTTTTTTTATTTTAAAAAGCATCTATATAAGATGCTTTTATTTTTATATATAGATATTTATAAATATTAATGGAACAACCAGGTTATATAACTATACAATCTAAATCAGATAGAAAAGAATGGTTTAATATATATCTTTATAATGATATCAGTAGTGATATTGTAAATAGTTCATTAATTACTCAAAGTGTAAATTATAAACTAGATGATAAAGATTGGCAAACATTTACTGTACCATATAATACTTATATGAGAAGATTAGTTTTATATGGTTATCAAGTTACTTTAGGAGATTATCAAGCAGAACTTGATCCAAATAACTTTGCATATACTTTAAGTAGTAATAATTTTGGTAGATATGCTTATTCTTGTTCTTATGATTATGAAGTATATGAAGGAATAATAGATTTTAATCCTGATGAATCAGATATACCAACTGAATCAGATATACCAATTGAAGAAATTATATCACCATATTCTTATATAGAATATAATTATAATCAAATGATAAATACTCCATTAACAATTGAAATTCTTGAAGATGGAGAAATAAAATGGATAAATCAATTTGGTCAATATTTTAAAACAATAGAATATTCTAAAGATAATGGTAATACATGGAATCAAATAATTTCAACAACATCAGGAACATCTATTAATGTTATATCTGGAGATAAAGTATTATTTAGAGGAAATAATCAATATTATACTACATTAGGATCAAATCAAGCACATGTAAATTATTTTAATGTTACTTCTAACTTTAATGTATATGGTAATATTATGAGTTTAATTGATCCTATAAACTATAATAATTTATATATATTATCTGCAGAAAATACATTTCACGCATTATTTTATTCTTGTAGCAAATTAATATATGCTAATAATTTAATTTTACCAGCTACAATATTAAGTGAAGGTTGTTATAGATTTATGTTTTATAATTGTCGTAATATGTTATTAGGACCTAATTTACCAGCACAAAATTTAGTAGAACAATGTTATTATAAAATGTTTGATGGTTGTATAAGTTTAATAAATAATCCATTAAATAATTAAAGAGACTTAACAAAGTCTCTTTTTTATTTATTGAATTTTTTAAAATATATACTATATTATTAATGGTTTTATTTTAAAAATGTTTAATATGAAAAAGATTTTTATTGTTTTTATTCTTTGTTTGATTTCTATTTGTTCTTTTAGCCAGTCAAAAATAAAAGTATTTGTGCATAAGAACAATTCTTATGTAGAGTTTAATGAATCCACTGATATTGTTGAGAATAGACTAAATGAAGGTGGGCAGAATGGATCTATGGTATATTACACAAACTGCCTTGGGTACAGTAGAAATGAACTTGTAGAAATTTATACATATAATACTTATGATTCTAACTTAGATTATTTTGGTATTATTAAAAATGTATTTAATGATGAAATTATTTACATTGTTACAACCAGAAAATCTTTTACAAATGAAGATATTATATCTGTACTTACAACTGGTTCTGGATCAGATTTCACATCAAATCTTAAATCTGGTATTGAAAATAAAAATATCAGATTATCTATTGTTGAGGCATCACTTGGAATCAAAGCATCAAATAATATCATTGTAGATGATGTACATGGATTTACATATACTTTTGAAAATGGTGTAATGATTTCTTATACTAACAATAATGGTTATAGTGATGATGCTAATTATGTTATGGAAAATCTTCCAAGAATTTTCTATCAGATTGAAAAGAATGCTAAGATAATATATTCTTCTGAATCCTATATCAAGAAGTATATCAATATGCAGTGTAAGTATTTTATGAATATTAATACTAATTATCTTAGACTTGCATCAAATCCAAATATTAATTATAATTATGCTCTTCTTTATTGTATCTTTTATTCAGGAATGTCTTTAGAAGATTTTAATTTTCTTATTCCAGATGCTGAATTAGTTGCAAGTGCAGATAAATATATTATAATGAAATGTGGTACACATACATTTACATTCAATAATAATATTCTTGAAAAAGATTAAATATATATTAATAAAATAAAAAAAGAGAAGTAAATAAATTACTTCTCTTCTTCTATATTAATATTATGAAACAGATAGATACATATATAAAAGAGAATACTGAGTATAAAGATTATACTTGTTATTTTGCTGATGATATTTCTACAGGATCTCCAAAAGATTTATTTCTTTCAGCATTTGTTGAAGAGTATATATTTAAATTATATTATGAAAGAAGAAGTGGTGTAAAAGTTATTAAAACAAATGAAGAAAATAAATCTGTAAAAGATAATTGGAATCATATTGATATAAAAACAAATCATAGCAATATTGATATAAAAACTATAAGTAGAAAATGGAATTCTATTTCAGTAAATACTTCAATGTTAAATTCTAAAGTTAATATTGGTACTATAATAGAAGATAATGATAAAATATATATTGTAGTAAATGATATTAAAAAAATAAAAGATAAAGGAAAAGATAAAGGAAAATTTAGAGTATTTACAATTCCTATTTTATTAGAAGATCCATTATATAAAACTGAATTATATTCTGATTTATCTGAAAAATATAAAAAATTAATTAAATTATATAATATTATACCTGATTATAATAATGAAGGATTAAAAGATTATTCAGAAATAGTTCTTAAAGAATTAACACCAGTATTCCAACAAGAATTTAAATTAACTCCAAAAATAGAATTTGTTTAAATTTATGTCAGCTCAAGATTTAATATTTAAACCAGATGAATTTGATTTATATATTATGGAGCAGGGTTGTGCATATATCTCTGAGTATAAATATCTTGTAAGTGTTTATCAAAAGAATATACAAGAGTTAGGACAACTTAAAGATTTATATATCAGAAAGGCTAGTGGTAAACCTTGTGATAAAGTAAAGCAGTGTGATGATAAAATACAGATGTATTTAAATCATATTTCTAGACTTAGTTATGAGATAGAAAAATCAATTGAATATAATAGATTAAAATATATAGAAAAGCCAAAAATATTTATCAAGTTAAAAGATTTATGAGTGATGATATATTAAATTATAGATTTATAGTTCCAAAGACAATAGAGGCACAACGTTTTTTATCTAAATATCATAGAGATAAGTGGCAATCTTCTGATGGTGGACCAGATTGTACAATAGTTGAAGGATATTTATTTGATACTCAAGATTTAGAAAATATCAATATACCATCAGATTATACAGTATATGAGATAAGTGATAGGTTTTTAGATACACAAGATTTTATCACAGCATATTGGGATGGTGATGTTGAGGATGATGATTTTATTGAAGTTTAAGAGAATCGATTAATCGATTCTTTTATTTTTATATATGAAAGAGATAGATACATATATAATAGAGAAATTACATTTAAATAAAGACATTAACAAAGTAGTATATAATTATCATCCTAAAGATAGAGATGAACTTTGTTCTTTAATATTAAAATTATTAAAAGAAAGAGGATATGATGCATATTTAAATGATATTGATACTAGTAAAATTACTGATATGTCACATTTATTTAAAGGTTTAGATCCTCATAAAATTGATATATCTAAATGGAATGTATCTAATGTTAAAGATATGTATGGTATGTTTTATAATTGTTCAAATTTCAATTGTGATTTAAGTGAATGGAATGTATCTAATGTTACAGATATAAGATTTATGTTTAGTTGGTGTAAAGATTTTGATTCTGACTTAAGTAAGTGGGATGTATCTAATGTTAAAGATATGGATGATATGTTTTATAAATGTGATTCTTTAAAAAATAGACCATCTTGGTATCATGGATAATTTAAGTACATATATAATAGAAAAACTTCATCTTAATAAAGATATTAAACAAGTATATAATTATCAACCTAAAGATAAAAAAGAATTAAAAGAATTAATAAAAAAACTTATTAAAGAAAGGGGTAATGATGCTGATTTAAATGATATTGATGTAAGTAATATTACTGATATGTCTACTATGTTTTATGAATCTGATTTTAATGGTGATATATCATCTTGGGATGTAAGTAAAGTTACTGATATGAGTGGTATGTTTAATGGATCTGAATTCAATGGAGATATATCAAAATGGAATGTAAGTAATGTTACTGATATGAATTTTATGTTTTATGGAACAAAATTTAATGGTGATATATCATCTTGGGATGTAAGTAAAGTTACTGATATGAATGGTATGTTTGTTAATTCTAAATTTAATAAAGATATATCAAAATGGGATGTAAGTAATGTTAATGATATGTGTAGTATGTTTGAACATTCTAAATTTAATCAAGATATATCATCTTGGAATGTAAGTAATTCTACTCATATGGAAGATATGTTTTATAATTGTCCTTTACAAAAAAATCCTCCTTCTTGGTATCATGAATAATTTAAGTACATATATAATAGAGAAATTAAAACTTAATAAAGATACTAAAGTATCAGAAGAATTAGTTCATGAAGGAGATATGGTATTGACTATAATTCATGATAGTGATTATCATAGACCCCTTGAAATTTCTTTATCATATTATATTGTAAAGAATTGTAATTCAAATGAATTAAAATGTACAAGTAATAAAGATAGTTGGTTTTATGAATTTAAATTAAATAGTACATATAATAAACCTATAAATAATGTTTCTGATTTAGATAAAGTATTTGCATATAAAAAGGGAGAAGCAAAGAAAAGTGGATTTGAATATATTTTATTAAAAAGTGAAGCTATAGGTTTTTTAAAAGAAGTAGTTAATTCATATGATAAAAATATTATTGTACCAGGATTAAATACTAAATATGAAAATGTAATATATTTTAAAGATTGGCAATATCAAGCAAAAGACTTACTTAAAATTTTTGAATCTAATTAAAATGATAAACTTAAATACATATATATTAGAAAAACTTTCTTTATCAAAAGATAGTGGTTATAAACCTCAACCTAATGATAAAGTTCTTATGATAATTAATCAGACAGATAGAAACTCTTTAGATAAGAAGTTTCCAAATCCTCATGGAAAGAATTGTTTTTTAAAAGTATGTAGAATTAAAAATGTTGAAGGAAGTGTTGTAGTAGCACCATTTTATAGAAGATATGCATATTCTGATGAAAAACCAGAACTTCTTAAATTTAAATTAGTTGATACTGATAATCTTCATTTTGCTGAATTGATTGATGAATATGATCCTGATTTACATGGTGTACTTCTTAATAAAGAAGCTGGATTAGATTATATAAAAGATTGGATGAAAACTGGTAAAGGTGTTCTTAAATATAATTTAGATGGTAAAGATTATAGAGTATATAAAGATGAAAACTTTCCTATGAAAGTTTGGCTTGAAAATATAGAACAACAATTAATAGATTAATATGAATAACTTAAGTAAATATATAATTGAGAAACTTTATCTTAATAAAAATTTAAAATCAGAATCTACATTTGTTTTATTAGAAGCAAGAAATAATTATCTTTATGAAGAATGGAATAAAAAATATCAATATATTGTAGTTAACGGTGCTAAAAAAGATCAACTATTTATAGTTACAGAAAAAGAAGCAGAAGATATTATTGAAAACACTTCTAGAACATGTTATTGGATGTATGAATGGCCAACAATATTTAAGACTATAGAAGAATTACAAGATGCTTTTACTCAAGGAGAAATGTCTATAAAAGTTTTAAATAATTATCCAGAATTTATAAAAAGTGGAAAAATATGATAAAGATAAATAAATATATAACAGAAAAACTTCATCTTAATAAAAACAGTAAAGTAATTGATGATTATGACAGAGTAATTAAGACAATTAAAGAGATGCTTGATTATATCTTTAGTCCTAAATGTAGTAATAGTTTTTATAGAAATGATGACTTAGATGATAAATTCTTTGAATTCAATATAGATAAAGATTGGATTTATATGAAATGTACTAATAAATTTTTTAAGAAATATAAACCATCAGATACTTATAATATATTTTGTTTATTAGCAGAATATAAAAATGATTTTGGATTTGAAAATTTATCGATAAGCAGAAGAGAATCTGATTATACATTTATATTTAGAAATTGGAAATTTAAAGATGAATAATTTAAAAGAATATATAGTAGAGAAACTTCATTTAAATAAAAATGTAGTGGCTAAAGATTTTGGTAATGAGGTAGATAATAAAGATAGGATTAAATCTGAATTTACTAAAAAAGATTATTTAGAACATTCTAGAGAAGATTTTATAGATCCTAAAAATCATTTAAATGTACAATTTCCAAATACAATGAATTTTAATTGGAGTCTTGATTCATTATTTAGATGTAATTTTGATGAAGAAATAAATATTGAAGATATAAAAAAATTATTAAATTCTGTTTCAAATAAAGAAATAAATGGTAAATTATTACCTATATATTCTAGTAGAAGAAGTTGGACATTTAGATTTTTGAAAGGTGTAAAAAAATTATTTAAAGATAATTGGGATATTTGTTATTCTAATGGTATAAATACTAGAGAACAAAATCCACAGATTTTTTATTGTGATTCTTTAGTAGATATGGTATATATTACAAATTTAAATAAATATGGTGCTGAAAAGAATTATAATTCTGATGGAGTAAAAAATCTTATAGAATTTGTAGATAATAATTTTAAATATGAAGATAGTTTAGGTAATATCAATATGAAGATAGCATTTTGGAATGATAGATTTAGTATATTTAAATTTGAAATAGAAGACACTGATAAATTTATTTTAGCATTTTCTAAATATTTTAGTAGAATGAATGATACTAGTAATATAAATAATAAATATTATAATAAATGATAAATATTGATACATATATAACTGAAAAACTTAAATTAGATAAGAATTTAGATTGTTCAATGTCTTTAAATTTTAAAGACTTTCCTAAATTTTTTGATTCTTTAAAAGATTTCTTCTTAAAAGAATATGAATTATCAAATGGAAAAGATTATACATATTTATATGAAAGTAATGAAGACTCTCTTACAATAGAATTTAAGTCTCATATTAAACAAGAATTTATACTTGAAATATATCATGCATTAGACAGAGCTTTCAATGAAGTAGAATCAAAAGAAAGACATCATAGTTCTGTAATGTGTTCAGTAGAACATAAGAAAATTATATTTTTACTTTACTTTAAAAATGAATAACTTAAGTGAATATATATTAGAAAAGTTGCATCTTAATAAAGATACTGATTCATATATGGGAGAAAAATTCTGGATAGAAGATGTTGATGATGCTGATTTGATGTTAGAATTATTCTATAGTAATAGAAAATTAAAGAATAAGAAAATAGATGGTGTATTAAAGAATAGACCATGGTATGCTGTATATGTTTATTTAAGAACTGTAGGTAAAGCAAAACCTAAAGAGATATTAGATGATGTATTTCCTGGTACAACTGCACAAAGAACAGAATTATTTGCTGGTTTAAGAGAACATAATATAATAGAAACAATTAAAACTGGTCCAGATAAAGGATATTATATACCAAAAGAAGTTAAAGATTTTAGATATCCACAAAATTTTATAAGATATCCATTATGGTAGATTTAAATACATATATAATAGAAAAACTTCATTTAAATAAAGATATTAATTATGATAATACAGAATTTAAAGAATTTTGTGACTTCTTAACTAAACTTTTAGATGAAGATAAAGTAACATATACTTTAGAAATAAATGAAGATGATCCAGATAATAAAGTAGTTATAGTAATTATAAGAGATAGATATTTATTAGATAAAGATAAAGCATTCAGATATGTTGGAGAAATTAATTCAGTATTACATAGTGAAAAAATAAATTATAGATCTCATTACCCAACTATTAATAAACAAAGTGGTAAAAAGGTATCTATGACAATGGAATTTTATAAAGAAAAGAAATGAAACAGTTAAATAATTACATAATAGAGAAACTTCATCTTAATAAAA
>Ga0247611_10006447_pt1 | contig 15052 bp, 12 predicted proteins | sample 177DNAGHGhighgp2_FD_192422 | JGI IMG/M metagenome (GOLD analysis project Ga0247611, IMG submission 192422) | Sheep rumen microbial communities from Palmerston North, Manawatu-Wanganui, New Zealand - 1770 DNA GHGhigh gp2 | ecosystem: Host-associated > Mammals > Digestive system > Stomach > Rumen...
GCCGCTCGTCGGGCAGGTCGAAACAGCGCCCCAGCACTCTCTCCACCACGAAGAGATAGTTCAGGTGATAGCTGCGCTCAAGCGTCCGTCCTGGCATCAGGTCGTCGTCCTCGTTCGTAACCGTCACGGGCTCTGGACCTCCATGGGCCACGGTGTCAGCGTAGAAAGGCCTGGCCTGCGGATTGAAGCCCATCTCAGGATCGGCACTCAGATAGACCGTCCTGTCGAGGATAGGATTCAGATACTCGATGTTGAAACCAAACTGATTCTGATAGGCTTTTCGCGCTGTATTATATAAATTAAGGTGGAACTGGCGGATTTCATCGTCGTCTTCCGGCAGTTTGCCGCCCTGGGGTTCACCGTGTTTAGGATATAGCTCGCCGCGACAGACGATCTTCACGCTCTTGCCCGAACCGCCGATAAAGGCCATCAGCGTCTCGGGCATCTTCTTCGCCTGGTCTCTGATGGCGATGGCCTTTTCGTAGTCGTCCAGATTGTTCAACTCCACAACCACCAGACCGTTATAGGCCTGTCTGCGCTTCTCGCCGCGATAGTTGTCATAGTCTACGGCGAAGTTGATGCGGGGCAGGGTGATATTCGGCTTGAAGTGGGCATCGATCCGTCCATCCTCCAACCGTTCCGGCCGCATCAGATGATAGACAGAACGCACATTCCACACTGCCGACTTGATACGGCTTTCCTTGATAATGGCAGCAATCTCCTGAAGCTCCAGGCGATTGATGACCTCCTTGCTGCCAGACTTCTTGATGACTGTAACTTTCATACCGATATTTATAGTTTTTCAGCCTGCAAATTTACTAAATTTTTAGGCAATTTCCAAATATTTTTCGCACGAAATTCGCAAAAATCTATTCAACTCTACATTAAATGTGTATAAATACTTGAAATACAGTTATTTGCACATTTTCAACTATTCACTAACTCTACACTAACTATTCACTAACTCTACACTAACTCTTCATCAAGTCTCCACTAACCACTCATCAAGTCTCCGCTACCGTTTTTTATCAATTTGCATTACGACAACCCCATAGTTACATTACTACAAACACATGCTTACATTACGACAAACTACCAGTTAACCGTAAGCAAACCACTAAATTCTCTAGAGAATTTGATAATCGCCTTCTGTCAACCTCCCGTTCATCTGCCGATAAAAGCCCCATCACTTACGCTCAAACTAGCATGTTGCTAGCACTCTATTTGCCAAAAACATCCATTTTTGTGTAAAGTTAGTGTAGAGTTTGTGTAGAGTTAGTGAATAGTTAGTGTATAGTTGAATTGATGTTAAATCGTTGATATACAACAAAATAGATAACTTTAGTGTAGAGTTGAATAGATTTTTATATTCTTCAGACTAAATTTTATTTGATTTTTGCTTATTTTCGTCTAAAAACGTCGTAGTGTCTCTAAATTCTGTGGGCGCAAGGCCATTGTACCAGGGCGAGACTTCGTTTTTTAGACATTTTTTAGCCTTTTATTTGCAAGATACATTTTTTTTTCTTATTTTTGCACACAGATATGAGTAGCAGAGAGTGCATAGATAGATTTTCAAAGATCCTTTTCTGGGATATTGATTTAAATGAAGCTGATATGGATAAGTATCCAGCTCATTTTATTCAGCGTGTCCTCGAATACGGATCGATGGACGATTGGCGACTTTTACGTTCTTATTATGGACTCCCCAAAATCGTAGAAGAGTGTAAGCAGTTGCGCACTCTTGACCCTGTTTGTCTTTCTTATATCTGCGCCATTTCCCACACAAACCCCAAAGAATACCGATGCTATCATACGCACGAAGTTTCAGACACAATATGAACACAACAATGTTGCTTTTAACAATAGCCTTTATTTGAGCATATACCCTCATTTCATATACTTAGACGGGCATTTCATCATAGTCAGATGGAAATAACCGTCCGATTTCTTGCATGGAAACGCTTCATCGTAAACATGAGGTATATGTATCAAGTTGACGTCCTGGAAGGTGGCGCATTGAATGAAGAAGAGGAATAACTCGATGACGAGAGGATCTTGTTGAATACATCATTGTACTGTGCAAAACTTGTTGTTGCCATTTCCACGAGGGCTACGATTGTAAGAACTAACTTTTTCATAATGCTTTGTTTTAAATTGTTACTATTTGTTTGTTGTTTACATCCTTATATACATTAAGAGGAGAGAAAGTAAACATAGAAATGTAGTTTTTTTAAAAAAACACATAAAAAATAATCTTATTTTAGTATATTTGCAACCAAAAAAGTGTAAATGCGAGTATTCATTGTTGCAATTTTATCCTTCATTTATATAAGTGCATCTGCCAATGATAGCATTCAAGTTTGGCTTGATCATTATAATCAAGCATTAGTTTGTCAACAATTTGGAGCAGCAGAAAAATCAATAGACAAAATAATATCCCAATGGAAGCAAGAAAATACTGCTATTGATGGGACATATATTACATATCTGTTTTATAAGATAATTGCAACTTGTTCTAATCAAAAATTTAGAGAGTCTGAAGAAATCCTTTACGAAGTCGAAAATAATTGGGAATTGACAGGGTGGTCTAAAGATTCGGATATGTACGCTTTACTGTTATTATACAAATCCTTTATTTTTGAAGATAAAGGAGCAAATACTGATGAGGTCCTAGACATTTTGTTAAATTCGCTGGCTATTGATGCGAAGATAAATGGAAGAAGGAATGTCCAGAATATACCTACTCTTATGCGTATTGCCTTATTATATGGGAAAAAAGGAGACTATATAACATCATTAAGATATAAAGAAGAAGCAATTTCTGTTAGCAGAGATTTTTGTAAACCTGATGACAAAAACCTATCTGTTTATTTGGTAGAGTTATCAGATAGCTATTCTGCAATAGGTGATTTCAAGAATGCTTTAAATGCAGCACAAGAAGCAAATTATATCATAAAAAATAACTATTACAATGACAAGGCGCTATATGCTAGATCTTTGTTATCTTTAGCATTATGCTATTCTGAACTTAATGATTATTCTCAAGCAATAGCAATATGCAAGAATGCTGTTGAAATTTCTAAAGAAGGAAATTATAATACGGTGCTTCGCTCCTCTTATGATGGTTTAGCACGTATTTATTTTGCAATGGGCGACTATCAAATGGCTTTGCATTTTTCGTTAAAATCTCTTGAATTGTCAGAATCATTGGGTGAATATGGTTCAGGAGCTTACATAACAATATTGAATAATCTTAGTATATGTTATAATAGCCTAGCAGAATATGAAAAGGCAAAGTCCCTTCAAGAGAAATCAATTGCGCTTTCCCAAAAGCTATATGGTACATCTTCCCCCAATTACGCCTTAGTACTATCTAATATAGCTTCCACCCATATAAGTATGGGGGATTTTAGTGAGGCATTAGATTTGTTGGAACAAGCTTATAACATTCAGGAAACAGCTAAAGACTATGTTGGTTGTATAAATTCATTAAGAGGCATTGCCTCGGCATATGATGAGTTGGGGCAATATCCTAAAGCAATCAAATACAATAAAGATGCAATGAACTTGTGTGAAAAAGTGATGGGGAAAGATAATCCTGAGTATGCTAGATGTCTGTCAGGAATTGCTAGAATCTATGATTCCTGCGGGGATACAGAAAGGGCCATAGAATATGAACAGCAATCATCAAATATAAGGGGGAAACTGTTGGGCAATACACACCCTGATTATGCTGAATCTATAGCTCATCTTGCTTCATATTATTATAGCTTAAGAAATTATGAAAAAGCTATAGAGTATAGTGAACAGTCTCTAGAAATCACAGAACTCGTATATGGAACAGACCATCCTAATTATGCTATTTCTCTTGGTAATCTGTCTTTATACCTCGCTTGCGCTGGACAAATAGAGCGTGCTATACAGCTAAGAGAAAAAGCGATGTTGATTAATCGTCAGTATTTTGGTGAACAAAGTTTGTACTATGCAATAGACCTAGAAAATCTAGCTAATTATTTATCTGCGTTAGGAAAATATGAACGAGCAACAAGTTATTATCTGTCTGCCCTTAAATCATTTGAGACTATTGTAGGAAGAAACCATCCCCATTATATTCAGGCTTTGGATAATTTATCTTCAAGTTTAGAATCACAGAAAAAGTATGTGGAGGCCCTAAAATATAGAGGTGAATCAATAATAAAAAGGCGTATGGAGGCTTCCTTAATATTAACTGATATGACAGCCGAAGGGCGTGAAAGATTTTGGGCAAAAGTAAAGGATAAATTTTTAGTTGTTTATCCCAGATTATATTATTACTGTAGCCTTACCGAGTGTTCTCAATTGTACGATGTTATTCTATTTTCAAAGGGAATTCTCTTGAATTCCAATATCCAGCTATCAAAATTGATTGCAGAAAGTGAAGATAGTGCTTTGATTAAAGATTTTAAAGAACTAAGAAGAAATAATGTCATTATCAATAAGATATATTTGAGCCAATTACATTCTCCTTATATGAATTTTATAGACTCACTCCAGAATGTAGTAGAGGCACAAGAAGAACATATAATTAGCAGGGTGAAGGAATATGGAGACTTTACCAACAATATGAATATTCGGTGGGAGGCTATAAGGGATAACTTGTCAAGAGAGGACATATGTATAGAATTTCTTCGTATTCCTATTAATAATGATAGTGTTATGTATGTTGCATTGGCATTACGAAGCGATTACGAGAATCCCAAAATGATTCCTCTCTTTGAGGAAAAGCAATTAAAGCAAGTCTCTGATACTATTTATTATCAATGCAAGGAAATGACAGATTTGATATGGAAACCATTGTTACATGAACTTGATGGAATTAAGAATATCTATTTCGCTCCGTCAGGTATATTATATAATATAGGTATAGAGTTCTTACCAGGAATGGAAGAATATAAAATCAACCGTTTGTCATCTACTCGTGAGTTGATAACAAAAAAGGAAACAAAAACTGGAAATAGAGCAGTGTTATATGGAGGATTGGATTATTATGCAGAAATAGATACCTTAAATAGGAGACAAACTACACAGGGCTTTGCGTTTGCAGAACATGCTAATGTCCGCAGTATGAATATACGAGGTGGAAAAGAATTTCTTCCGCACACGATGAATGAGATCAAACAAATTGGTAGTGAACTTAACAACGCAAAATGGAAATGTATTTTGGATACATTGTCTATAGGTACGGAAGATTCCTTTAAATCCTTGTCTGGAAAGGGTATCAAGACACTACATATTGCCACCCATGGGTTCTATTACACTCCAGAAGAGGCTGATAATATCGGCTATGATTTCCTTATGATGAATAACAATATGGTTTCTAGTGAGGATAAATCTTTGAGTCGTTCTGGATTGTTGATGGCCGGAGCTAATCATATCTTAGAAGGCGAGGATTTGCCAGAAAATGTGGAAGATGGGATATTGACAGCGAAAGAAATAGCTGATGTAGATTTGCGTGGACTCGACTTAGTAGTTCTGTCTGCCTGTCAAACCGGTTTGGGTGACATCTCACAAGGTGAAGGCGTGTTTGGTTTGCAACGTGGTTTTAAAAAAGCTGGGGCTAAGAGTATATTGATGAGCCTTTGGGAAGTTGATGATAAGGCTACTCAGATCTTTATGGTGCAGTTCTATAGAAATTTGTTATCAGGTAAAAGCAAGCGCCAATCATTATCTGAAGCCCAAAGCGACTTGCGCAAGTATGGTAATGGGAAATATAATGATCCAAAATATTGGGCTGCATTTATTCTGCTTGATGGATTAGACTAAAAAAGGCCACCTCTTGGGTGACCTTTTCGAAGATTTTCCTTATTACCAGAGCGAAGATCTTTTGGGCACGTAAGTCTTATTACCGTTGCTGTTGTAATAGAACTGTCCTCCTCGTGAACCAGTATGGATGGTGTGTCCTGCGCCGTAATTGTAAGCGTCTATAGAATAGTCTCTTGCACGATACCCAGTTGAACCAGTATAAGGGTTACTGTTGTACTTGGTAGAGAAGTTGTCCCAGTTTGTGTTGTTTGGAGTGGTGCGTACATGACTCTCGACAAATGTACCATTACTGCGATAATAGCTATCAACGTTGATGGTGTTCAGGTTGATAGAATTCAGGTTAATAGTCCTTGAGGGAGGTGCATTGAAAGAAGAAGAGGAAAAACTCGATGACGAGAGGATCTTGTTGAATACGTCATTGTACTGTGCGAAACTTGTTGTTGCCATTGCCACGAGGGCTACGATTGTAAGAACTAACTTTTTCATAATGCTTTGTTTTTAAATTGTTACTATTTGTTTGTTGTTTACATCTTATAATACCCCAAAATGCAGAAAGGTAAACAATACAATATGAAATTAGTATTCTTTAACACAAGCACATTGTAGTCACCATAAAAAAGGAGGCTTCGGCCTCCTTAAATAAATCTTATTAGATTGCATCATATAATTTCTTAGCTCTTTTATCACCCTTTTCAATCAGAGGCTTTAGTAGGTCTTTAACTTTATCTGGTTTATTGTCTTTTAGATAAGCTAATGCTAAATACCAAGTAATATCATCAGCGTATAGGCTATATTCATACTCAGAATCAATAGAGTCGTGGATTTTTTGAAGTTGGTCAATGATGGGAGCAATATCTTTTGTCGTACCTACTTTATTAAATAATGCAGTCAATTCTTTTTCTACGTCAGAATCGCCACCACGCAATTCTCCTTCTAATGTGTAAGATGAATAATATTCGGTAAAGAGTGCATCGGCATCGGATTGCCTGTTCCACAGCAACGTTGCACCGAAAATGAGGATGAACAATGCAGCAATGGATAACGGCCAGCGAATCATGCGAATCATTTTTGCCATCTTGGCTTGTTTTTCTTCAGCCAAAACATCTTGGGTGAGTTTTTCACTCTGTCTGGCTTGATCTTCTTTCATCTCTTTTATCATCAGAGCCATCATCAGAGCTTCCTCTCGTAAATCCTTGTCAATTCTGAGATCATTCAGGAATGCTTCATTTTCCTCTAGGGACATTTGTTCTCTAAGGAATCTTTCAATTCTTTCGTTATTATCTTTATTTGCCATAGAACTTCAATCTTAAATGGTTATACTTCTCTTTGAATGTCTGACGGCATCTTGATGCAGCAGCCTTTGCTGTATCTGCATTTTTTAGCCCGCATTGCTCGGCAATAGTCGCCCAACTCAATTCGTCAGCATAGAAACTCCAGAGTAGTTCTCTACATTTCGTTGCCATTTCTCCCAAAGCTTCGTGTACAAGCTGCATCTTTTCCTTAATAACGTACTCTTGTTCCTCGGAAACCTGAAGGATGGTTTCAACCTTTTTCATGGAGACCATACTTGTTTGTTGAATATTTGTTTCATTAATGCCAAGAACAATATGACTACCTTGTTTCCTTATTGCCTTTAAAGATAGATTATTACAGATTTTGAGGAAATATGGATAATCTGGTTTTCCGACTTTTTTGTCTACTATGTTTTTATGCAAAACAGCATACGAATCGTAGATGATATTCTTGATATCCTCCTCCGACAAAACAGAATAATGCTTCGACAGAGTGTTTATTGCCTTTTGCTCATTATCCTTCATAAAACTTTCAAAAGCCCTTTCATATGATTTATCCATAATTAAAAACTTGATTCTGTAACTAATGTTTGGTTTTTCGGCCATCTTCCTGGTCGCTTCATAGAATTTTCAACTTTATCTTTAAAAAATAAAGCATTCGTATCAAAGATAAGCATGTCATTTAATGCTTGCCATATATTATACGATAAAGAACCGTATTCTTTCCCTTTTATACGGATTTCCGAATTACGTTCACGAGATTGACAAGCCTCAATATACAATACAGGAGCTAATTCTATGCATTTTACTACATGATAATGTCTGACATTGCTTCGAGGAGGATTGTATTTCGTACTGGCTTGTGAAGTTAATGCCTCATTTGTTCCTCTGACGGATTCAAGGCCACCTTTGTACATCGTACCTGCGTGACACGCATCAATAGTTACATATAACATACCTTTGGGGCCAATCTTTGTTCGTAGAGATTTAATATAGCCATTTAATTCGTCGTCAATTAAGTGCTTCTCCCCCCTATATCCATTGGGGGAATATTTTTTGCCGGCATCAATAGGCACAATGGCTTCGTCATATCCATCTTTTTCATCTTTGGGGTAACCTTTCAGTAATCCATCTTCTACAGGTTGACCATGACAAGAGAAATGAATAAAAACTATGTCCCCTTTTTTCGTTTCTATAATTAGCCTCTTTAAAGAACTTGTTATTCCCTGATACGTGGCTTGCTCATTTATTAACGTTATGACAGCAAATCCTTTCTTCGTTAAGGCTGGAGCCAATGAATCTATATCTTCTTTCCCATGTATATTTCCCCATGCAGTTCGTCCATTAGCCCTATATTTTGATATGCCAACAAGAAAAGCCCTTTTCTTAGCACTTCCAGTTAATGGCAATGCTAAAAACAAAACTATTATGAGGATTATCTGCTTCATCTCTTTTTTATCTGCTACAAAGTTATTTCATTTTTTGTAATAAATGTGATGCTCAACCTTTTTTAACTGAAATTATTGCAAAATCTAAGGACGGACATGGTGTTTATATATACTTTTAATTGCTAAAATGTAAACAATCAAATGTTTTTTCTTGTTATTGTTTACCTTTTCTAATAATATGGTATTATGATATATCACCAATAAAGAAAGAAGATAAAATTCAATGGAAATGTTTACCTTTTAGCTCTTTGGGGTATAATTAAGTAGATGAATAAAACATATAATTTACGTTGGTAGATACATCTGAGAAAATATCTATAACAAATAAAATGGGAAAATGGAAAAAGAAAAATTAAGGGAAACAGTAGTTATAACAGGTACTCGCGACTTGTTGTTGGAGACACTCACAAAGATTGGGTGCCAGTATGAACTTGCCGAAAAGGAGGATGATAATCGTATTTTCTTTTCTTACCAAGGAGAACACTTCTTCGTGGATGCAACAAACGACTGGAAATATATTCAGATCTGGGATACGTTTTGGGGAAGCGTGGAACTATATGATATCGATGAGTTTTCCAGACTTAAGCAAGCTATTAATGACTCAAACCTGAATAATAGTGTTACAACTATATACACGATAAATGAGGAGGGAAATACAATAGATGTACATAGCAAGTCTGTTATATTGTTTGTATATGAAATTCCCCAAATTGAGGACTACTTGAAGGCAGAACTAAATGATTTCTTTCAAGCACATCAGTTCGTAAAGCTCGAAATGGCAAAGTTGAGGGAAAAAGAAGCAACAATTCCATCGTAAGAAGTTTTCTTTAGTTAATTCCTTGTAGGTTTTAAAAGTTTATATTATATTTGCAACAAATTTAATTGCCAATAATTATGGAAATAAAGGATTATACAGAAGTATTGAATAGCCAACAAATAGACACTATTGTTGACCTCATAAAAGAGGTAGAGCAGGACTATTATGGTCTTTGGGAACCTGACAGAATTGAAATCAAATTTGGTCAGTTCATAGACGGAATATGCTTGATATATGTTGACACATCTTCTTGGGATGAGAATTTCTCGAAAGGTATTGCGTCCTATATAGTAAACAAAGAAGGACTTTTCCTTGGAATTACTGTCGATAACATATATTTCGATGGTACGAAAGTGTATCTACCTGACCCAAATGTAACATTGTGTAGAATGACCTTTCAAAGAGTATACAGCGTAAAACCAGAAGTTTTTAATTCAACAGATAATTACTCTAACTACTTTTGGAGAAAGCAATCGCCTACATGTAACATTATTTTTAGTTTGTCATACTCAGAAGGAGATACTAGAAATGACTATTACGATGACGATTTTGAAGTTCTTCCTAAAAACACAAATGAGAGTCATTCAAGAAATGGAATAATACGTTCTACTGTCATTAATCATGAAATTCATCTTCAAAAAATATACGAAACAGAGATCGGAGCATTTACAAACATCTTAATAGGTAATTGCGATTTACTCCTAAAGAGTGAACTTGAACCATATGATTATGGTCAGCCACGAGATTATGAAACGGAATTTAAGCAATTCTTCCCTCAAATTTTAGTTGATGATGCATATAAACCTCGTTATGGTTTGTTTGATTTAAACTCTTTAAAGGTCAAAATCCATTGTGGAGAATTAGATTATCTTGCTGGTTATATAAATGGTTTCAGGAAGATCGAGTTCAAGTATGGACAGATATTCACATACGACAAATTTGATCTCTCTAATGGTAATGGCGTTTTGTATTCACAACGAATGGTAGTCCCCCAAAAGAAAACTAATAAGATATGTGATCCTATTAATGTTATTAGTTATCCAAATAAGAAATTGGAAGAAAATACAAGTCAAAATGCAGGTCCATTATATATAGTGCGTAGCGGAAAAGAAGCAGGGCGAAACATATCATGGTTGAAATACAATAAACCAAACTCGCTCTTAAAGTATGTTTCTTCTGGGAACATCCATATTGCTTTTATGCTCATGTTTGTTGGTGAAGGTTTAAGTAAGGGCTATAAAAAGAAATTATTGATTGCAAATGATTTACATAACGAATTTTTGGATATATTTACACCAGACGACATTTTGTTTCCAGAATACATAAACTCAGTCCATATGGGGTTCCTTATGACATATTCAAATCACAAATCTTTTGAAAAATTAGTTGATTATGATGTGGATTATGTAAAAATACTAATTAAGAATAGATCACTATATATTCATTCTAATGTATTTGAAATACTTAGAGAAAGGAAAATAAACGATATTCAATATCTTCAGAAACTCGATTCCATTCAATCTCTATTGTCAGAGATTCGCGATGAAGACGAAAGAAGAGTAGAAGATGATGATTCTGATGATTATGGTTATTGGCAAGAGGAAGAAGAAAGACGTTTTTATGAGAATGAGGGCTATAGGGATGCATATGACGGAAACCCTGATGCAGTTTGGAATAATGATTAATAACAAAAATGAATCAGCATATGAGAAAATTTAAATTTTTAATTCGCAAGGGCGGATCTTTTTATACAGATGACGTTAATGAAGAATTCGATTTCATGTTAGTACATTATCCCTATTGGAATGACAATGGTTACTATACTCGCTTCCATTTGTTTGACAATAAAGGATCTCGTATTGCATGTCATTTGGGAATCATTTGTTCATATCAGGGTATTGGAGAAGTTAATAGACTTTTAGATTTTGAGTCCCCGTATAAGATTATTGAAGAATTACCTTCTTCTTTTGCAACAGAAATGAACGTATATCAATATTATAAGCTTTGCTATTATTTACCTAAAGGAGAAGATAGGAAGGACTTTGCAGATTCTTTACGAATTATGCATTTTGGAGAATATTGGAATATTTGGAATAGTAATTGCTTTCAAAGAGGATGGCTCAGAAATAGACCAGGCGAGACAACTCCATATATACTATCGTCTATAGACATATTGTTTCAAAAGCTATTTATGAATATTAGAAGCTTTTATGATTTTAAATATTATCCTTTATGTGTAAAGCTAAGCGATGGAGCCAATTTAAAGTTTACTTTTGGACTGAAGCGCATCGTTTGGGTTAATGATTTTGTAAAAGAGGATGCAACTAAAACAATGTACGACATAGCGATGTCACTTTATTTACATGCGTCTAATAAAGATTTAGAGAAAGCTCTTGTCGAACCAATTGACGCAGAAATAAATAAGGTTATTTTTGTTTCTCATAAAAGTTTTCTCGATGATTGTACAATTCCTATGATATCTAAGAAACTGAATGAGGAAGTCTCAAATACATATTGTTATGTTGGCTTACAATCGCGTTTTGATCTAGGATTATATGAGGATGGTGAAGTTGAGGAACTGTCTATGGACAAAATTCCTATTAGAAGGATTAATACAATAGCATCCGACCTACAAAATAGTATGATCAGTGACAAGATTTCCAATTGGGATGATATTAGCAAAGAATATGCGCGTCTATATAACAACGAATCGCTCGAAAAACTTCTTAAGCAAATAAATGTGCATATGGGAGACAGTACAATGTATACACAAAAAACATTTAACGAAAATAATTTCAAAGGTCTTGAATACAAGCATAAGTTGTTTATTCATTGTCTTGGCATGATAGGTAGGAATATCCAACCATATAGTGTTATTTTATTAGACAGACCAGATATGTTCTTTGACACAAAACAAATGAGTTTCCTGCTGAGTACATTATATGATATGTGTGAGAAGATGAATTCATGTATCATAATAAATACGAATAACTGAACGATGCTTATCAGGGATACATTTCGTACACCCGCAAGCATTTTATACAATTAGATGATAACAATTGTAGGATAATCAAAATTATAGTTGTCCGATAATAAAAATATATAATCTATGACATATAATGAATTTCAAAATGTAGTCGATACATACGAAGCTGCAAAAGCTAAAGCAATTGCAGAGTGTGAGCTTGAGCCCGTTGGAATAGACATTGTTTACGTGAATGCGAAAGGGGAAGAAAAAAGCCTAACAATTAGGAATCCCCGTCCGTCAACACAATATGCAAACTGCATTGATGCAGACTGCTTCAGTTATTATAGAGCCAACGATGGTGGTTTTATTAATGGCCCCGAATTGGATTGCGCAATAACCAGTCGCAGAACATTTAAACTCTCACGAATCATTTCGGCTTCTGTAGCAAAGTGATTCAACAATCAAGTTCGAAATTTGATCAGGTGAAGAAACTGATATATGAAAATGATGAATGGCATAGCGAAACAGACAACTGTTGAGAATAATAATTGCGTGAATCTTTATATATAAAATGATACATAATATGGGAATAATTAAAAACATTTTCGGAAAAAGAAAGAACGAGATGGAAACTGGAGATATAACATCACTCGCTTATGCTGATGAACTTCGTCAGATATACGATAAGTATTGTCAAGGCTTTCTGGGCGAGGAGGAGTATGAATTTCAAACTGGCCTCTATAAGAAATGGAGTAATGACGGGATAGCGTCCAATGGGCTTCATGTAGTTGAGAAAGGTACTTTTGGTGATGATGACCTATATAACATATCAAAAAATGTAAGCCAATTTATATCTGGTCGATTCATCGTTAATAATGAATTCGATCCTGATTTCTGTTGGCTAAAGTACTCTGCCACACGTCCATGCTTTCATCACTTGTGTTTTACATACAAGAAGACGGTGTATAGTTGTCTCATAGGTGTAGTCATGGAAAATGGAGAAGTGTGGATTAGTTCACAAGATTCAGAGAATCTCTTTCGAGAGTGTATGAACAATTGTCTATACCCATGTATCGTCCCAGTCACTCAATCAGGAGAGATATATGATGAGCAGACTCCCGTACTTGATGCAGAAACTCTTCAGCCAATAGATTTTGATGTGCAAGAAGATTTTGTTCCACCAATTATGACAAAATATGAACTGCATACTCGTGCAATCAATGAAATCGCATTATATTTGATGGATAGAGGGTGTTCCAATATCGCAACTTGTGACATCATGAGCATATCTCCTTCAATATTCTTTAACGACGAAGATGGAAATCATTCTTACATAGTCGTCAGGTCGTTGCCCGCTGGACTTGATGGGATAAGTTATAGTTTCAATAAGGGTGTGATTGATTACCATAAAGACGACAAAGGGTACTTCGTTAATCTCCTTTGGAATAATCTCGATGGCAACAATGGCAGTTTCATGGAAACCAAAGTAATAAAGAATGGCTCGTATGTTCATAAAAAAATAGAACTTGAACCACTTGATCCTATTGAGGTATTGGAGATGAATTATCCACACTTTACCTTCGTTAATGAAAAGTTGTATAGCGTACATAATAATAATGACGATGGGAAAAAAGAAGAACTATAAGCAATATCAGAAGCCGTACTTAACAATGAGAATTCCGTATATGACATATTCGGGCAGGATGCAATCAAAGTCAGAGCCTGTATTTTGCTGTTCGCATCAGTCTGCGACATACCTGTGTTAAAAAAAATAAAAAGCAAATATCGTTGGTAATATGGAACTAACATTCGAGAAATGGGAAGATGGCAGATGGTTTGTTGTCCTTCCAGATTATGATGGTCCACAAGAAGACCTTGAAATGGTTGATGGTGCAGATGAATTTCTTGATGTACTAACAACAGATGGTTTATATGTAACTCTTGATGTAAGTCTGGATAAAAATCCGTGGAACGACCAATTCTGCTTAAAATTGGTAAAGCATGACGAAATTGGAGGAACATACGAAGTCACTGACCACGCTCGATTTAATAAGGATATATGGCTATGTAATGTAGTGCATTATTTATTTGGAGAGCTTCCTGAATATATTTATTATAAAGTATTATAAGAACTCGACTTGTGCGAGGTGCCAGATTATGCAAACGACCACATTCCAAACATAACGTTAGAGGACTGGGCTCAGAAATCGAAGTATAATAAATAAGAGAGCATAAACTCTGAATCAGAATTGAAAGAATTGAATGGAGATATTCAGCTCTGTGTCAATACAGAGATCCTAAACGAATATGAAGAAATACTGTCAGAGAAGACCACGAAGGAAATCGCTCATAATGTAGTGGAGGCGATTGCCAGATTGAGTACAACATATTTTCAAGATTCCTATCATCATTTTGGCCTGATTTCAGAGGATCGTGGGGATAAGTGTTGATTGTCAAAGAATCAATCACCTGGCCCCACGATTCATTTGTATGCACGATGAACTTTACTTCTTGATCAGCGAGGCGACCCAGAGGATGGCTACGGCGCCGATGATGGCTGTGCCGAGTTGGCCAAGAACGCCTCCCCATGTAATGCCCAGCTGATCGAACAGCCAGCCGCCGACGAGACCGCCAAAGAGGCCAAGCACCAGATTCATAATCAGGCCGAAACCGCCACCTTTCATCAACTTGCCAGCACAGAAACCTGCCAGACATCCAAGAATAA
>Ga0247611_10006448_pt1 | contig 15051 bp, 12 predicted proteins | sample 177DNAGHGhighgp2_FD_192422 | JGI IMG/M metagenome (GOLD analysis project Ga0247611, IMG submission 192422) | Sheep rumen microbial communities from Palmerston North, Manawatu-Wanganui, New Zealand - 1770 DNA GHGhigh gp2 | ecosystem: Host-associated > Mammals > Digestive system > Stomach > Rumen...
TGAATTTTAGCAATTTCAACATACCAGTCACAGTAACTGTTCCAGAAGAAATCATACAGAGTATGTGCCGTTTCACCGATTCTGTACTCTTTAATATTTTCGTTAATTTCTTTTGCAGTTGAATTTAGTTTATCTAAAATCCATTTATCAGCGATAGTGAGATTATCAAAATCAATATCTTTACCGTCAACTCCTTCAAGATTCATTAATACAAATCTTGAAGCATTCCAGATTTTGTTTGCGAAGTTACGACCATATTCAAAACGTTCTTCGCTCATCTTAATATCCTGACCGCCATAGGTGCAAAGTGATGTCATTGTAAACCTCAAAGCATCACAACCATATTTATCAATAATTTTAACGGGATCTATGGTATTACCTTTAGACTTAGACATTTTCTGACCTTTTTCATCTCTGATAAGACCGTGAATATATACCGTTGAAAATGGTGCTTTACCTGTAAATTCCAAACCCATGGTAATCATTCTTGCAACCCAGAAGAATATAATATCAAATCCCGTTACAAGAGTTGTAGTAGGGTAGAATTTTTTGAAATCATCACTTTCAGTATTCGGAAATCCCATAGTAGAGAATGGCCATAAACCTGACGAAAACCATGTATCAAGAACATCACTATCCTGTACAAAATTTTCAGGATCCGGATTTTCTTTTGCAACAACCATTTCACCTGTCTTTTTATGGTAATAAGCAGGGATTTGATGTCCCCACCAGAGTTGACGTGAAATACACCAATCTCTAATGTTTTCCATCCATCCAAGGTAGTTCTTTTCCCATCTGTCAGGTACAAATTTTATTCTTCCGTCTTTAACGGCAGCAATAGCTTCTTTTGCCAATGGTTCCATTTTTACGAACCATTGTTCAGAAAGTAACGGTTCAATAGTTGTGCCGCAACGCTGGCATTTACCGACATTATGTTCATGGTCTTTTGTTCTTAACAGAAAATTCTGATATTCAAGCATGCCGACAATTTTCTTACGAGCTTCGTATCTGTCTAAGCCGTGCAATTCCTGAGGTACTTCTCCGCAAGCCTTCATATTACCGTTTTCATCAAGAATCCAAATAGGTTTAAGCCCATGTCTTTGTCCTACCTCGAAATCATTAGGGTCATGTGCAGGAGTAATCTTAACAGCACCTGTACCAAAGTTTCTGTCAACATATTCATCTGCAATAATAGGAATTTCACGACCGGAAAGAGGAATTACAACAGTTTTTCCGACAAGTTCGGAGTATTTATCATCATCAGGATGAACGGCAATGGCAACATCCCCAAAAATAGTTTCAGGTCTTGTTGTTGCAACAATAATTGCACCATGCTCACCTTTAAGAGGATAAGAAATTTCCCATAAATGTCCCTGCTCTGTTACATATTCTGTTTCAACATCAGAAATCGCACTATTACAACGAGGACACCAATTTACAATATATTTTCCTTTATATATAAGCCCTTTTTCATAGAGTCTTACAAAAACTTCTTTTACGGCTTCAGAACAACCTTCGTCAAAAGTAAATCTTTCTCTTGAACGGTCAAAAGAAGCACCCAATCTTTTACATTGGTCTAAAATAGCCGATTTATGCTCATTTGCCCATTTCCAGGTTTCTTCCAAAAACTTTTCTCTGCCCAAATCAAAACGAGATAAACCTTGTTCTCTAAGCTTTTTTTCAACAACATTTTGAGTAGCAATACCGGCGTGGTCTGTTCCCGGCAGCCAAAGAGTTTCAAACCCCGACATTCTGTGGTAACGGGTTAATATATCCTGCAAAGTTTCATCCAACGCGTGCCCCATATGAAGAACACCTGTTACATTCGGAGGCGGAATTACTATTGAAAAAGCAGGTTTATCACTTTTGGCATTTGCCTTAAAGTATTCTCCTTTTTCCCAAAATTTATAAATTTCATCTTCCGTACCTTTTGCATCGTAAACTGTAGGTAAATCGTTAATATTAATGGCTGTCTTTGTCATAAAAAACCTCTTAAACTTTCCTCGTATGCTTAAATAGTAACACAAAAAAGATTTTTTTAAAGATTTTAGAATTTAACCATATCACATTTTATTAAAAAATAATTGTTTATTTTTAATTAGCTGAAATTCCTTGTCTGATGAATTTGCTCTTAATACAAATCCAAAGGTACATAACCCATCCGAAGTACATTTTGCAAAAATTCTACCGCCATGCATCTCAATAATTCTTTTTGACAAATATAATCCCAACCCAGTACTTGCAGAATTATAATGAGTCATGCCTGCCGTAAACTTATCAAAAATATGCCTGATTTTTTCATCAGGAATAGGTGTAGTTTCATTTTCCACAGTAAAATTTATTTTTTTAGAATTTACAAAAATGTCAACATTTATTAAACTGCCTCTAAAACCGTATTTTATCGCATTGGATAACAAGTTAGTAATAACTCTGGTTATCTGGAGTTTATCGCCATAATAGATAAGCTTTGAACAATGATAATTGATATTAATTTTTTGATTTCTTTCCTCTGCAAGAAAATTCAACGATTTATAAACTTCGTTTAACGTACCTGCTATATCAAAAAATTGCTTTTTTAATTTTAATTCTCCGCAATCACACTTATATGCCGTTAAGATATTTGATACTATTTCCGAAATATATTTTTCAGATAACAAAGCTTCTTTTAATATTTCTTTTTGTTCAGCCGTTAACTCTCCAAAATAGCCGCTTAATAACATGTTTAATATTCTTATTTGAGCAGAATTTGGCGTTTTTAAGTCATGTATAAGAGTCGCCATATAAGTTTCTTTATTTTTTTTATCCACTAAAAAAGCACAATCACGCAAATTATTAACCCAAAAACACAGCCAATCAAAAGGATTGACTTTGCCTCTAAAAATTGTATTATATGCACTATTTTTATATTTTTTAATAGTTATATTTTGGATAATTAAACTAACAAGTAATAATGTAACAACAACCAAATACATAACCTATACCCCGTATGTCTAATATACCATGTGCGAATTAAGTGAATATTCCCCATTCGGCTAAAATTAATAATTGATAAAATCTTTTGTTTATCTTATAATCAGACTATGGAGATAGGTTATTTTATCAGAAGAAATTTAAAAAAAATATCTGTTTTAGACAGATATATTTTAAAACAGGTTATTGAAGTATTCATTATGGGAGTATTTGTTTTTACTTCTATAATATTTGCTTCCGATACCTTCATAACTTTGATTAAACAAATATCCTTATTCGGAATACCTTTTTATGTTGCATTTCTTATGATTGTACTAAATATTCCATCCGTAATAGTTTTGACAATTCCGATGGGTATACTGTTATCAACTGTTATGACATTAAATAAACTCAGTCTTGATTCAGAAATTACCGTAATGAAGGCATGCGGAGTAGGTATTAGCCGTATAGCAAAACCTATATTTATATTTTCGGTTTTGATGTGTATATGCAGTTTTGTTATAAATGAAACAATCGTACCTGTTGCGACAAAATATTCCAAAAACTTGGCACTATGGTCATTAAGTCAAAAAAATGTTCCTAACGGAAAAGAAAATTTCGTATTTAAGGAAATTGATGACCATGGGATTATGCGACGCCTGTTCTACGTGGGAAATTGTGAAGATAAAGTATTATACAATATTACCGTTCTTGATACTTCAAAAAAAGGTACAATCCAAGTCCTTCAGGCAAATGAAGGAAAAACGACTCCGGCAGGATGGGATTTTCAAAAAGGTGCAGTTTATACCATAGGCGAACGAGGCAAAATTTTAAATACAACTTTATTTGACACATCAAACGTTAAATTCGGTTTGGATTTAACAAAACAGTTGAATAAAAATCTTGCAAAAGAAATGAATTTTACAAAGTTAATGAAATATATTGCAAAAAACATGAAAAATGCAACAAAAGAAGAACGAAATGCGATTGTTATAGAATTATTTGACAAATTGGCACTTCCTATCACCACTATTGTACTTGTTCTGGTTGGAGTACCGTTAGCGATAACCCCTCCGAGAGTAAGGTATAACAGAGGATTTTTGTTCTCTATTTTAATTATATTTGCATACTATCTGATAAGGGCTTTATCAATATCGTTTGGAGAAGCCGGTACAATTCCTCCGTTTTTTGCGGCTTGGCTGCCAAACATTATACTTGCAATAGCCGGCTTAATCATGTACTACAAAAAAGTTTATACTATTTAAAGAAGTTAGTGAGCTTAATGTCTTATCATCTCAAGGTCTAGCTGTTTATAATTCTCAATTCCCAATTACGGTAAACAAAGCCCGAACACACAATCCCTTGGAGCAGGAGTTTTATGAAAAATATTTTGTTGAGGGTTATATTCTGAATTTATATTTGGTGCAGGCTGATTTGATATATCAAATCCAGGCATGAAATTCAATTTTTGCTGCGGAATTTGGTTAGAATCAATGATTATACCATTTTCAATATTTGAAGATTTTTCAGGCGAGGCACACTGTTCATCAAGCATACAAACAGCATTGGCAGGTAAAATTAAAATGGCAAATATAAACGCTAATATTAAAACTTTCATAGAAATTTTCCTTTTTAATCTCAGTTTAATTTATTAATCAGAAATTCTCATTAGACTAAAGAAGAATATAAAATTATCAAATTTAATACTTTGGGCAATTTTTTGAACCACAAAACCTTTATATATATACGGGGAATTTTATGGCAGGAGAAATACAAAAAAACAAACCTATATATTTTAGGTACTATAAAGGCACATCTCAAGAATCACGGGATGCCGTAAAAAGTTCTGTCACGGATTTTTTAAAAAAGGTTGGAAGTAAAGCCTCATTTCTCAACGGCACTATCTTTTCGGTATCAGAAGAATACGATGATATAGCAGCATCTTCTCCGTTATCAGAATACCTTAAAGCCAACGGTGATAAACATTTTTATACACACGGATGCACCATTTTCCCCGAAATTAACAATAATAAAAAAGAAATATTTATCAAAACCAAAGAATACAAATTTCCCGAAAGAATTTGGAGAAGCGAACTTAAACAAAATATTTTAAAACAAGGAGTATTACACGAAATCGGACACATATTTGACGACTATTTTGGAACAAAAAGCAAAATACTGCAAAAACAAGTTAAACAAATACAATTTTCCGACAAACAAACCCCTTTAGAAACTGAATTTATCACAAGTTATAAAAAGCATAAAGATTTAAGTGATAATCAGGATTTTAAAGATGCATGGAAAAAAGATGTTGAAAATTTAGGAAAAGATAAAACTAAATATGAAAAATTCAAAAACAGTTGGTTGCTTTCATACTATACCCAAACAGAAATAGATATTACAGACGGAGTTTCAGACAAAGAAATTGAAGATGCGGACAATTATCGTTCTGAAGTATTTGCTCAACTGTTTGGCTATGCTTTCGGAAAAGATGACGGTTATAAAAAAGAACTTCTTGAAACTTTTCCAAATACATACAAAATCGTAAAAAATTATATTAAAAAATATTTAGGTGTAGATTGTGATATTCCGCATGCAAATTTAACATTTTTATATTAAAATAATATTAAGTGTAGAGCAGGCACTGCCTGACAATGATAGTAAGGAGAAATATAAAAATGTTAACGAAAAGTTCATCAGTAAAAACAAGCTTTTCAGGAGTAGATTTTTCAAAATACGCTTCTAAAGTTACAGAATTTGTAAGCGAATTTTCATCCCGTGCTAACAAACCGGGACATTTCTTAAATTGGGTAAATCTACCATCCGAACAGTTAAAAAGAGTAGACGAATTATATTCAATGGCAGAGAAATTTAAAACCCAAACAGGTGTTAATAAATTAAGTGTTATGGGTATCGGTGGTTCTAAACATACCGTCGAACATATGTTATCAATTAACGGTCTGAATGTAAAACATGACTTGGTTGAATTTTATTCTGATGTTGATTCGGTAAGTTTGAACAGATATTTATACAGATTGGGAGATGTTACATCTTCAAACTATATGATTGCATCAAAATCAGGTTCAACTTTTGAAACAAAAGACGGCTTTTTAAGAATTCAAAAAATGTTAGTTGATGCTTATATTGCAAAAGGTCAATCAGAAGAAGAAGCTAAAAAATCCGCAGCAAAACATTTTATTGCTGTAACTGACGGAAACAGCGAAAAAAGTGAACTCCGCAGAACATCTATATCAGACGGTTGGATAGGCGATTTATTTATTCACGATGATGTTGGCGGAAGATTTTCAGCATTTGACGATCACGCTTTATTCACTCTTATTTGGGCAGGTATGAAAAAAGAAGATATGATTTCTTTGTTAAAAGCAGCTCAAGATATGTCAACTCAATCTTTATCAGAAGATTTAGAAATAAATGACGCTTTAAAAGAAGGTATCTTCTGGGCAGATGCGAAATTAAACGGAATTGATGCTTCTGTTCATCAGTATATGGGTTCATTATTTGAAAACACAGTTTATTGGCATGCTCAAATGCAAAATGAATCAGTAAAAGATACTTTAAAACAGGTTGCAAAAGTTCCTGATGCTATGCACCACTCAGCAGAAGCTCATTTCAATCCTGCTAACAAATTGGTGTTTGCTTTGACAGTTCCCGTAGACAACGGTGTATGCAGAGAAAATGCCGAAAGCTATATTGAAGCATTAACAAAATCATACACAATTACAGGTGCTTTCTTTAAAGAAGAAGTTGAAACATCTAAATTAGGTTTAACCCCTGAAGCAGCAGGTTCTATGACTATGTTAAGAGCTTATGCAACAGTTTATCAGGAAATTGTTACGGCAGTTATGACAGGTAAAGCTTTACCGGAAGTTCTGGATAGTGTACTTCAGCCGCACGTTGAATTTTACAAGAAAAATTTAAAAGGCGGAGTTGTAGTTCCGGGCAGAATTTCTTAGTAAAGATAATATAAATATAATAAAGACAAGTCATTGCAAAAAGTTTTTACATCGTAATGACTTGTTTTTTATTGTTATCTTACATTCAAAAACTTATGCATTTGAGGAATAATACGAACCTTATTATACAATTTATAAAATTTATCAAAAATTTCTTCGCAAAATTCTGCCGACACTGCAAAACTATTACCTATCATCATAGGCTGCAATATTATCTCTATATTATAATTTTTTGCGATTTCCACTGACTTTAATATTTCTTCTTCCGTAATATTTTTATCAAAAACTATTTTGGCAAATGTTTCTTTTTGAGAAGCAATCTTTAAAAATTCACTTACCAAAGAAAAATCTATATCCATGCCGGTTGAACTTTTCAGTTTAATATCAGCAGAAACAACATCAACATAATCAATAACTTTTTTCAGATTATCAGGAAGTGTACCGTTTGTTTCAAGATAAATTTTATGCCCTGATTTTTTGGCAAGCGGTAAAAATTCTGTCAAAAAATTTACTGATACCAAAGGTTCACCGCCGGTCAAAGATAACACCTGATTTTGCCCGAAAGAATTAATTTTTTCTATAAGGGTATCAGTATCATAGTCAATGGATTTTTCAATATCAAAATCCGTATCGCAATAATTACACTTTAAATTACATTTACAAAAACGTATAAATAATTGCCGTTCCCCGACATAGCGACCTTCACCCTGAACGGATAAAAATATTTCCCTTACTTTTACTTTTTCCACAATTCTAATCTCTTATGCTATCTTTTGCCGATTTTTTCAACTCCTTGTATAATTTTATCTCTTTTTCAGATAAATTTTTCGGGAGTTGAATTTCTACAGTAATAATCATATCACCAAATTTGCCGTTTGTCTTTAATCCTTGATTAGAAATTCTGAATTGTTGTCCGTTTTGTGTCATTGGCGGAATTGTGACGTTAATTTTGCCGTCAAAAGACGGTACTTTAATCTGAGCACCTAAAACTGCTTCAAACGGAGAAATAGGAAGTTTATATAATATATTATTCCCATCGATTTGCATATTATCATCTTTTTCAACCTTCAGAGTAATATACAAATTCCCGTTTGTCCCCCCAAAGAATCCCGGATTACCTTCCCCTACCAGCCTTAATTTTGAGTTATTACGAACTCCTGCAGGAATTTTTACGGTAATTTTTCTGCTCGTTTCGTATATACCTGTTCCCCCGCATTTAGAACACTTTGTACCATTGATAAACTTTCTGCCGTCACAATGTGGACAATGCTCTTTATGCATTATATTCAATACCCTTTCACTTCCGCTAACGGCTTCGGTTAAACTTATCGTAATTTCCGTAAAAACATCATCTCCATTTTTTGGAGTTCTCTTTTGATTTTTTTCGGAATGTTTTCTGCTTATTTCATCTAAGATAGAAGAAACTTTATCCTGAAAAAAGCTTTGCGAATAAGAAGTTTCCTGAGTCTTTTTATATTTTTTTTCAAAAACCTGATCCGCAGAAGAAACTGTCTCATCTTCAGAAGAATCGTCTTCCTCAAAATCATCTTCATCTAAATCATTATTATAATTATAACTGCTGTTATATTTTTTTGAAAAATCTCTTTTTGGAGTTTTATAAAACCCGTTCACCATGTCATACTGTTTTCTCTTTGTTTCGTCCGACAAGGTTTCATAAGCTTCCAAAATATCCTTAAATTTAGCTGCACTATCGGGAGCTTTATTTACATCGGGATGATACTGCCTTGCCAAGCGTCTGTAAGAAGATTTTACTTCATCATTGTCACTGTCAGGCGTAACTCCAAGAATACTATAATAATTTTTTTTGCATCTAACTACCATACAAATATTTATAATGATGCTTAAAAATTTTTCAACATTATTTTGGAGAAATTTTAATTTATTTTTATTAAAATTAATATTTGAATTAAATTATTTGATTATCTGTACGGATTATTTAATCTGCTTTGACGACCTACCCCAAAACCATCAGTCAGGAATTTATATCCGCCATATAATATTAAACCTAATGCCGAAGTCTTTGCGACAACCTTATTACCAACCAATGCCAATATACCCATACCTAAAGGAATAATATCGTTAAAGCAAGATCTCAAAACTCCGCCGAAATAACCTGCCGCAGCTTCAAAAGGCATTAATATGCTGTTATTCATCTGAAAATCAAAAATTCTGTCTTTAATTTTTCCCATTGTTGTACTTGGAGTAGTTAGATACATCCTGTCATTAGCCGCATTCATCAATCTCTTTGATTCGTTTGATAAAGAATAAGTATCACCGTCTAATTTACCTATAACATGGGCATCATAAGCAACCATACCAACAGTTGCAAGACCTGTACCTCTTGCAATCATTGTTCCAAAACCACTACCTATTTTACCTGCTATGCTCATTCTTTATTTTCCTTATTTCTTTTTTGTTTCCTCTACCGGAACTTCTTTTTCTACAACCTTACCTGCCATTTTTAACAAAGCACTTGTCGCTTGGATTGAATCCATGCCATAACCGCTGTCTGCACTTTGCATGTTCTTTAATAATTTTACAGTTAAATCATTACCCAAAATCGACCTTGATTCAAGTAAGCTTAACGCAACTGCACGAATCGCTGAGGAAGGATCTTGCAGCATCTTATTAACAAGAGCAGTTAAAGCCGGATCATCCTTTCTTGAAGAATCCTCCATCAGTCTGTCTGCAACTTCTTTTGCACCCATTTTTCTGACTTCGGTATCCTGACTGTTCAAATAATTTTCTACAGTCTTTATATAATCATCATCAAGTTTTACTATTTTTTTGGTGGTTGTTTTGTTACCTTCACTGTTTTCTGATGTTGAATTTGTAGTTTGGGTATTAGTTTCTTTGCTATTAGTAGTTTCTGATGATGTTTTATCTTTTGAATCGGTATTTTGAATTGCATCAGGATTATTATAAGGATCTACGGGATGAAATACTCCGTTATCATCATAATAACCTATCTGTCCGTTTGCATCTTTTATATAAGGTCTAAATTTGCCGTCTTTATCGGTAAATCCGTTTGGTATTGCCTGAACACCTGCTTCAGGATTGTTATTAGGATCTACGGGATGAAATACTCCTTTGTCATCATAGTAACCTATCTGACCGTTTTGATTTTTCATATAAGGTCTGAATCTTCCGTCTTTATCTATAAATCCGTTCGGGAAAGCTTGTTCCTGTTCACCTGCAGTATCAGGTTTTGTATTGGAATCTACGGGATGAAATGCCCCTTTATCATCGTAGTAACCAACCTGACCGTTTGCATCTTTTACATATGGTCTGAAGATACCGTTTTCATCAGTAAATCCATTATTACCGGTACCGACCGGAGCAGTTTGACCACCTTGAGTACCCTGAGTTACCGACGTTCCCGGTCCGCCGTTTTGAGTACTTTGAGTTGCAGAACCTGCCTGCCCGCCATTTGGAGACGGTACAGTTTTTAACGGTACAAAAGCCCCATTATCATCAATATATCCTGTTTGCCCGTTCGCATCTTTTACATACGGATGATATTTACCTGAAGCATCATAAAAACCTGTCGGAGTATTGCCGTTTGCATTATTTGAATTAGGATTTGTTACATGCGGATTTAAAACCACACCCGGCTGAGTTGTATAGTATGTAGAAGGATAGCAACCGCCCTGAGTACCCGCGTCGTATGCAGAATTTGTCTGCGTAGGATATGTAACCGCACCTGTCACAGGATTAACCATAGGATTAATAATAGAAATATGAACTCCGGCATAATTAGGCTGAGCCTGAGGCTGTGACTGAACCTGAGGTTTCATATTATTTATATATGTGCCGTTTTGCATATAACTTTGCATGACAATAACCTTCTAAACTACCTAATTATATAAAGTATAAATAGGCGGATGAATTGCTAAATTTGCCAAAACTTTAAGAAATATTAAGAGATTTTCTTTATAAAAAACAAAATACTATAATCATGTTATGGAGAATATGTACGAAGAAAATTATATTAATAAGCGTCCTCAAAGTCTATGTAAAAATTGCGGCAGATGCTGCCGAGTAGCAACAAATACAAAATACACATATTCTCAAATTCAAGAACTTGCAAAAGAGGGTAATGATTATGCTTTGGATTTTTTAAAAATATTTGAGCCGTATCCTTCCGTTGAAGCAGCAAGAGAAGTTGACAGTGCAACTGTTGACAACATATTAAATGAACTTGAAAAAGAAGGTAAAATGCCTGAGGAAATAACCTTCTACAAATGCAGATATATATTACCGAATAACTTATGCTCAATATACGAGGAACGTCCGAAAGTATGTATTTACTGTCCTTCAAGTGCTTGGGTAGTAACTCCGCCGGGATGCGGATTTGAACATTGGCTATTTCTCAAAAGAGAAGAATATATGCAAAAAGTAAGAAAAGCAAAAGAAGAACTTTTGGATTTACAAGTAATGCGGAATAGAACAAACGATGAAAAATTACTCAGAAAGATTGAATCCGTAGAGAAAAAAATTGAGCATACAATAGATATGTTCTCAGATTACGGCTCTCAAGATTGGTAATAAAAATACAAATCCTACCAAAAGAACCAATATTTACAATTCTCTGTCTAAAATATCTCTGTAAAAATCAGTATTAATGTTTAATCTGTCACCAATATCCAACAACATCTTGGCAAAATATTTTTCGTTTTTACGTTTTGAATTTTTACCGGCTTCAATAATTTCGCCGATACGATGATAAATTCTTGTATAATAAGTATTTTGAGCTTCAGAAATATCAATCTCCAAATCCATTTTTTCAATATAATCAAACAACTCCAGCACAACATCAGCCTGTTGAATCTCAAGGCTATATGCAAGTCTGTTAATATTTTGTTCTAATTTCTTGGCAAATATTTTATTGGAAATCTTCTTATCAAGCTTAACATCTAATGCTTTTGCTTCTATATTTATTGCCTCAATTGACTGCAAATCAGCAGCATCAACAAGTCCGCCCGTTGAAGTAACAATATCGTTATATTTCTTACTGAGAGCATACTTAGCAGCAATTTTAAATTCCTCAGGAGGAGTAACACCCATATTCTGCATTTGGTAAATAGAACCCTTACCCTCGTTATACAAATCCTGATAAACCTGAGAAAATTTTGAAAGTCTGCCTTTAAGAAGTAATTGCAAAATATTTCGTCTTTCTTCAATAAAAATATCTTTTAATGTGAAATAATCTTTTCCGAAATATTCATCCAAAGCTCTGATTATTTCAGTAACAGGCTCTAAAACAAATAATCTTATAAGAGTTTGTTTTAATTTTTTATATTCATTTTCATCGGAATATTCTCTCATTGTACAATGGAAATCACCATCCGGATACTGAATAAGTGCAAACATCAACTTGGAACACTGCATTGTAATTCTTGATGTAACCTCTATGTGTCCGATAACAAAGGTTGAAGTTCCCTTTTGAACCTTCTGGTAATCTTTTTTATCAACAAGGTAACAATAAATATTTTCCTCATCCTCAAAATCTTGATATATTGAAGAAATTGCCCACAAACAAGCAATTTGTTTTAATGTAACTACCGAAGGTCTGACAAATTTTTCAAAAATATCTTTACCTGTACCAAATTCCGCAATATTGCTCTTTGCATCATCTAAAATTTCCAAAAATTTATTTTCTATATTTTTGTTTGTAAATTTTGATGCTAACTGCATAGCTCTCGCCGCATATTTCATTATCTGAACAGTCTCAATACCGGAAATCTCCGAAAAGAACCAACCACAGCTTGTATACATCAATAAAGTTTGACGTTGAATTTCAAGCAGCTCCATTGCTCTCACTTTATCTTCGTCAGACAAATCCTTCTTGAAGTTTTCATTTTGAAAACGTTCTAAATTAACTCTGCTTCTGTCAAGAATAAGATTTATATAATTATTTCTTACTGCCCAAACATCATCAAAATATTTTGAGCCTTCTTTCTCAAATACAATAACAAGTTCATCTCTCAAATAATCGAGAGCATCTCTTAACGGACGACGCCATTTCTGGTTCCATCCGGGATGTCCGCCCGTAGAACATCCGCAGTCTTCCTGCCATCTGCCGACACCATGGAAACAACTCCAAGACGAAGCCTGTTTGATATCAACTTCATAATCGCTTCTGTATTCAGACAAATACTCCGCATAATTTGTAATTTTAAAACCTTCTTCTTCAGCCTTAATCTTTAATACATAAGCTAAAGCCATATCTCCGAATTTCGTATGATGACCGTAACTTTCACCATCAGTCGCGATATTTATTAACTGCGGATAATCTCTTAACTCTGAAACGCCCTCTTTTAAACGTTTGATGAATTTATTCCCGTCAGTCAACAATTCATCAAAAGCAACCGAACGGGAAATTGCCCCATCATAGAAGAATAAATCAATATATTTTTTTGGATTGGATTTTATATAATATCTGTAAGAACGAGCCGGATCAATATTCCCCCAACTAACATCCTGCCATTCTTTATCTCCTTCTTTTCTTATTTTTAATGCCTGATATGGAGATAATATAACAAATTTTATACCATTAGCTTCGCATACCCTTAAAGTATCATCATCAACAGCAGTTTCCGCAAGCCATATACCCTCAGGTTTCCTTCCAAAACGATATTCAAAATCATAAATTCCCCATTTTACCTGAGTTTCTTTATCTTTTTCATTAGCAAGCGGCATAATCATATGATTATAAACCTGAGCTATAGCATTGCCATGCCCGTTATGTTCAGCACGGCTTTCAATATCAGCTTTTATAATTCTCTCATATGTATGAGGAGCAAATTTTTCCATCCAAGACAACAATGTTGGTCCGAAGTTGAAACTTATATACTCATAGTTATTAACAACATCCAAAATCCTGTTTCTGCTGTCAACGATTTTTGACACAGAATTCGGGTTATAACATTCTATATTAATACGTTCATTCCAATCGTGATAAGGTAAAGCACTATCCTGCAATTCTATAGCATCCAACCATGGATTTTCTCTCGGCGGTTGATAAAAATGTCCATGTACCGTCAAAAAGATTTTATCTTTACTTGCCATTCTCTAACCCCTTAATTTTGAATATTATTTTATAACTTTAGCCGGTGTTGTTTTTAAAACTTTGAAATCATCAACACTCATCCAAGGATCGCCCAAAGCTATTGAAAAAACATATCCTGATAATTCTATTTCATCACCGGCATTTAAGTCAATATTCTTTTCCGCATTCTCTCTGTCTACAAAAATCTTTAATTCCGAAAGAGGAATATCATTACCTGTAACATCCGGTCTTTGAATTAACAAAGAGATAAATTTTTCAGAACTTCTGAAAGCAGGTTTATAATCAAGACCTATTGTAGAGAATTTATCAAATTTTGCTTTAAATTTTACATTTTTCCCCAAATAAAACTTCGGCTGCTGCACAATCTGCAACGGAGACACCGAAACATAATTTTTTGAAGTATTTTTTGGTGCAGTAGCAGCTACAGTCTTTGTAGGAGTCTTAGCAGCTGTTTGAGGAGTTTTTGCCGGAGCCGGAGTTGTAGACTGATTTTTAATATTATTCAAACGATTTATAGTCTGTACCGGATCCAAATCCTTAACGGCAGCCGTTGTATAGTTATGAATACCTAATACCGCAGATACAAGTAATAGTATTGAAAATAATTTTATTCTGTTTCTCATAGTTATATAATTTCCCTTCACTTTACCAATATATTAGCACAATAAATATATTTTTGTAACTACCCGATTAAATAATTTCGGAATAAAAATAAAAATGTGCTAATTACCGGTACTTAATTCATACTTATATCTTATATCTGATAACGGCATTTGAGCCTTGAGAAGATATAAATAGAACATTCCCGTTAATATGCAGGCAATACGGTTTTGGGACATTGCCCAAAAGCTGCGTAACAACACCTGATGGAGTTATCTTTATTACATTATCAATATTATAGTTTGCAACATAAATATTTCCTTCACTATCGCACTCAATATCAATAGGGCCATTTAATTGAGAACTTTTTAACAGGGTACTTCTTGCCCCAAGTGGTGATATTTTAGTTATAGAATTATCACTAAAACTTGCTAC
>Ga0247611_10006452_pt1 | contig 15048 bp, 15 predicted proteins | sample 177DNAGHGhighgp2_FD_192422 | JGI IMG/M metagenome (GOLD analysis project Ga0247611, IMG submission 192422) | Sheep rumen microbial communities from Palmerston North, Manawatu-Wanganui, New Zealand - 1770 DNA GHGhigh gp2 | ecosystem: Host-associated > Mammals > Digestive system > Stomach > Rumen...
TAATATCTGAGCGCGGTTACGCATGATTTCATTACATACAAGCATACTTCCTGTTGGTAGAGAGGAGCGAAGCAAGGTAGACTTGCCTCCTGGTGCTGCACACAAGTCGAGTGCGAAAACTGGTTTATCAACATACTGGCGCACAGCCTGACTGACAAACATAGATGAAGCCTCCTGCACATAGTAGCATCCAGCATGTAGCAAGGGATCGAAAGTAAATTGTGGACGCTCATGGAGATAGCGTCCTTCTCTGCACCAAGGCACTCGTTCCAAGACATCCTCCCCCTTCATCTTCATAGGATTAAGCCTGATACTGACAGGTTGTTCCGCTTGTAAGGCATCAAACAGTTGTTGGCATTCTTCTTTTCCTAAGAGGGAATCCATCAGCGACATGAATTCTGGAGCGAGTTTTTTCATCTTTCTAACTATTTATGTCTGCAAAAATATAACTTTGCAAGGAAATAGTGAAAAAAAACTATCACAGATGCAACTTTTAATGCCATGAGTTGCGTCTAATGTACAAAATAACGAAACAAAAACAATTGCAGATATGAAGAGAATAATGATGACAATGGCGGTAGCCGCAATGGGAATGACCGCCATGATGGCACAAAGCCATGAGGTAACCACCACCGACAAGAACGGCAACAAGGTGGTGTATGAGATTAGCGACGCAGCTGCCACCAAGGGTGACACGCTGAGCATTACAACATTTGATCCACAGAGTGTGGCAAAGAGTGACAGCATCAATCGTGCAAGTAGAGAAGAGAATTATGAACTGACGAAAGAAGACATCAGGTCAATCATGCGTGAGATGGATATTGACACCGACTGGGTACCTACCGCATTGGGGGGCATGATACTGGGAGGCATCATCTGCGTGGTTCTGCCTATCGTGATTGTAGCAGCAGTACTTTTATATCGCTACTATAGCCGCAAGAAGAAGTATGAGTTGGCGCAGAAGATTTTAGAGAGCGGACAACCTTTGCCTGAGAATTTCTTAAATGACCTGAAAGAAGAATACCACGAAGACGCAGGACTGTTTGAGAAAGGTGTGAAGAATGTGGCAGTAGGTATAGCATTAGCTATCTTCCTCTGGTTAATGACCAAGACTGCCTTTCTTGCCTGCATCGGTCTGTTCGTGGTAGCCAACGGTGTGAGCCAACTCCTTTCTTACTACCACCACAAAGGCAAAATCTTTAAAGAGGACAGCACTAATAATATTGATACTAACAGCAACGACTAACTGAGAGATGATTAATTCACTGAGTGATATATCACTGGTGACCCAAGTAGTGGTATTGCACAATAAAAGTGCATTCGACCAGCTGGTCAGGAAGTACCAATCACAAGTTCGAAGGTTCTTCCTGAACCAGACTTGCGGTGATAAGGAACTCAGTGACGACCTGGCACAAGACACATTCATCAAAGCATATACAAATTTAAAAAGTTTTAAAGGATCAGCAAATTTCTCAACTTGGCTCTATAGAATTGCATATAATATATTTTTTGATTATATTCGCAGTCAGAAGCCTACATCTGATTTGGAAGTAGTGACTACTGATAGTGCATATAGCCACGAACAACAAGATCTAGCAAAGAAGATGGATGTTTATGCAGCACTTGGGCAACTGAAAGAAGTTGAAAGGACCTGCATCACCCTTTTCTATATGGAGGAGTTGGAGATCAAGAAAATTGCCGAAATAACAGGCTTGGCAGAGGGAACGGTGAAAAGCCATCTGAGCCGTGGGAAAGAAAAGATGGCCTACTACTTAAAGCAGAACGGATATGGAAGATAACGATAGACTGATTGAGCAATTTATGAAGCAGAGCCGGCAGGAGATTGCCGACGATGGCTTTACTGAACGCGTTATGCGGGGTCTGCCTGAGCGCAAGCCTCAGCGCGACTGGTTGCCAGAAATATGGAACATGGTTATGATAGTGGCAGTCATCATCTTGTTTGTTGCTTTCGGTGGGGTTACGGCCATTAAGAATGCTTTGTATCAGTATATAGACAGTACGCTGACGCAAGGTGTTGACATTAGGGTTATCTTTGCATTGATGTGCGCTTTTGTCTTTTACATCTCCCAAAAGGCACTACAGAAAGCTTGATGATTGTTGAACCATTAAATCTATACAATTATGGGAATTATTATTAGTATTATCATTGGATGTGTCTGCGGTTTCTTGGCAGGCAAGATTATGAAAGGTGGAGGCTTCGGCATTTTAATTAACTTACTCTTGGGTATTGTGGGTGGTGCTGTAGGTAGCTGGCTCTTTGGTTTGTTAGGTATCGATTGGGGTGGCCTGATTGGCGAGATTGGTACTGGTACCATTGGCGCTATTTTGGTGCTCTGGATTGCTTCTTTGTTCAAGTAATAAGACAGGATTGCAAGTTTGCAACCTGGTTGCAAAATATTTGCCATACTTTTGTAGCGTAATAAAACGCACAAGAGTATGGCAAATTCTATACACCACCAGCACGAAGATTGCTGTCATGAGCATGAGCATCGTCATGAGCATGAACATCACGAAGAACATAGTTTAAAAAAGCAGCTGGCACTTACCATCGCCACTTCTATTCTCCTGATAGGAGCAGTTATCATAGAGCATCAATTTCAGTTGTCCACCTGGCAGCTGCTGCTGATTTACCTTGTGCCCTACCTATTGATTGGGCATGAAACCTTAGAAGAAGCATGGGAGGGAATATGCGAAGGTGATGCCTTCAATGAGCATTTCCTTATGGCAATCGCTACCATAGGTGCACTATGCATTGGTTTTCTGCCAGGTGCAGAAACACAGTTCCCAGAAGCTGTTTTTGTGATGCTGTTTTTCCAAGTAGGTGAACTCTTTGAGGGATATGCCGAAGGGAAAAGTAGAGATAGTATCGCACACCTTATGGATATACGACCTGACATCGCCCATGTTGTACGAGGCAACATGCAAGAGGACATAAAACCTGAACAGGTGGCTATAGGTGATATAATTGTTATTAGACCAGGAGAAAAGGTCCCATTAGATGGTATTGTCACTACAGGACATTCATCGCTGAACACTGTGGCCCTTACCGGTGAAAGCATGCCTCGTGACATAATGGAAGGTGATGAGGTAGTATCAGGGTGTGTAAACCTGAGTGGTGTGATTCAAGTCCGTACCACGAAGAGCTTTGGAGAAAGTACTGTTTCTAAAATCATCAACTTAGTAGAACATGCCACAGAACGTAAATCGAAGAGTGAAACCTTTATCACTAAGTTTGCTAGAATCTATACTCCTATCGTCGTTTTTGCCGCCATTGCATTAGCTTTGTTGCCACCCTTATTCTCGGGCAATTTTACAGAAAATTTCCCCTCTTGGCTATATCGAGCATTGATGTTCTTGGTGGTTTCTTGCCCATGTGCATTAGTCATCAGTGTACCACTTACGTTCTTCGGAGGCATTGGAGGAGCCTCACGTAAGGGAATCCTCATCAAGGGAGCCAACTATATGGACATGCTTTCAAAAATAGATACAGTAGTGTTCGACAAGACGGGAACGCTAACTCACGGACAATTCGCTGTCGAAGCAGTTCATCCAGATATGTACGATGAGCACCACTTATTGCATTTAGCTGCCCATGTGGAACATTACTCCACCCACCCTATTGGAGCAGCCTTACGAGATGCTTTCCCTGATGAGGCAACAGATGGCTGTATTGTAAGTGATACGGAGGAGATTGCCGGGCAAGGCATTCGTGCGAAAGTTGGCAATGACTTAGTATGCGTAGGTAATACGAAGATGATGGATGCCATTGGTGCCAAGTGGCACGATTGTCATCATGTGGGAACCATCATTCATGTGGCCATCAACGGTATATATGCAGGGCACATCGTTATTAACGACAAGATAAAAGACGACAGTGCTTCTGCTATCCATGCACTGAAATCACTGGGTGTACGTAGAACAGTGATGCTAACGGGTGACAGGAAAGAAGTGGGTGAAGATGTGGCAAAGAAGTTACTACTTACAGAATACCATGCAGAATTGCTGCCTGATGACAAGGTAAACATTGTAGAAAAGATGCTCCAAGAAAAAGTTAACGACAATGCTCTTGCCTTTGTAGGAGATGGCATCAACGATGCTCCTGTGCTGGCCCGCGCTGATGTAGGTATCGCCATGGGAGGATTAGGAAGTGATGCCGCCATCGAAGCAGCAGATGTGGTGCTGATGGATGACAAACCTTCAAAAATACCACTTGCCATCCGCATAGCCCGAAGAACAATCAATATTGCAAAACAGAACGTCTTGTTCGCCATCGGTGTAAAGATAGCCGTACTCATATTGGCTACCTTCGGCCTTGCCACTATGTGGATGGCTGTCTTTGCCGATGTGGGCGTTACCGTTTTGGCTGTTTTCAATGCCATGAGAGCATTGAAAATAAAAGTGTCTTAATCTAGTATCGTGTCCTATCAGTTGCAGAGTTAACGAATATTAACGTCTAATTATTTGTATAGTTACGATATTATCGTAAGTTTGCATTACTAAACTTTCATATATAACTATTATGTTTGACGTTAAAGCACTCTTGACACTGATTCTACTGGTGATTCCTTCTTGGGCAACAGCTCAATACAGTAGAAAGTATGTGGAGTTGACCACAAAGGCTGACTCACTGTTTATGTTAGGTGAATACAAAGCTGCCAGCCACGCATTCGGTGAAGCCCTGCAGATGACGGAATTTGTACAGCCTCAACACAGATACAATGGAGCCTGCGCAGCAGCTATGGCTAATGACCCAGAGACAGCTTTTAGCAGGCTCTATACCAAACTATACCAAGAGAAGGACTGGTATTCTGATAATATTGCCAATGACGAAGACCTCCTTTCTTTGCATGGAGATAGCCGATGGCAAATATTGCTCGACAGCCTAAGTACTAGGAAGCACCGTATTGAAGCAAACTTTGACAAGCCTTTACGACGCAGACTTCAAATGATCATGAAGACTGATCAAGAGGTGAGGATTGCTTTCTTGGCAGCACACAACCGCCAACCCCACGACTCCATCGCGGAAGCTGAAGCCTTGCACGAAATGCAACGGGTAGATAAAATCAATCAAGAGCAAATATGCAAGATTTTAGATTCAAAAGGATTGGTAGGAAGGGACAAAGTGGGTGATGCCGTCGGCACATTCTGGGCTGTCATACAACATTCAGACGTAAATACTCAGAAAAAATACTTACCTTTGTTTCATGAAGCAGCCCAAAAGGGCGACATAGCCAAAGAAGGTGTAGCCATGATGGAGGACCGAATTAATATGTTTGAGGGAAAACCTCAACGCTATGGTTCACAGATCGAGGAAGACGAGCGTGGCAATCCAAGACTCTATCAGTTGCTTGACGAATCCAAAGTGGATGAGTGGCGAAGTGAAATGGGCATGGAACCTTTGAAAGACTATCTAAGAAAGATGAAAATATACAGATAACGAGATCAAAATGAAAAAATATCTGATTTACACACTACTGATTTGGTGGAGTTTCTCCACTGCATGGGGACAAAACTCTATTCAAGAAAACGACTGGCAAACTATCTATCTGCAAGGGATGAAATATAAGGACGCTTCGAGTAACAAGAAGGCTCTACAACTTCTGGAAAAAGCATACGAACTACATCCTTCCGACAGCATCATGCGCGACATCGCCAGTGTATATTATGACCGAGGAGTTTATAGAAAGAGTATCAATATCAGTCAATCATTGCTCAACAAAGACAGTTTGGAAGCAGACCTTGTTCTTATCGCTAAAAGCCATGAGAAATTGAACAACGCCGATTCTGCTTTGGTATATGAAAAGATTATAGCCAAGAAGAACATTGAGAATGCCAACAATATTATCAATTTGGCTAAAAACTACGAAGACCGGGAAATGTTGGACTCAGCCTTGGTAGTATTAGATGATTTCTGCCTCTATGATGACGAGAACATGGCAGTGAATGGTTTGAAGGCTTATCTACTATATCAAACTGGAGAATATGAAGAATCACTTGAAGAATACCGCAAACTTAGAATTGCGGGCGACAACTCCACAACGACCAACTACTATATGGGGCTGGCATACGCCCGTGTAGATAGTTTGCAAGAGTCATATGACTGCCTGAAGATAGCGGCTAGGAAGGATCGATACAAAAATCAGTATATCCTCGCGCAATATGGTATTGTGGCATCTAAGCTGAACGGGAACGAGCAGGAAGGAGTGAACATCATTTCTCAAGCTATTGAGAAGATATTGCCAGATGAGACACTAATGTGGTCACTCTATAATACTCGTGCCAATGCCAACATACGCATTTTCAAATTTGAGGATGCTATTGATGACTACAAGCGCTCACTAACCTACAAACCTGATAGGTTGACTGATATCTATCACATCGCATACCTCTACACCATTATACATGATAGAGCCAATGCAGACAGACATTTCAAGATGTTCATTAATAATGCTCAAAAGAGTGCGAACCCCGATAGATATAAACGATGGATAGAAGCAGCTGAAGGCTATCTCAAACGGAGCAAAGAGGAACATTTCTTTCAAGGTGACGATGAGAATCTCAAAGATTTTTGATTAAAAACTATGTCAGCTCTTTCATTATTTATAAATAAAGTGTATATTTAAGGTCGAAATTGTTTCATCTTTTAATAATGGTTCATTATGGGAGATCTATTAGGTAATATTCTGAATTCTGTCACATCTGGCGGCGCTGCTAGTGGTGCACTGGGCGACATTTTAGGTCAGGTACTAGGCGGACAGACAAGCCAGCAGGCTACCAAAAAACCAACCACTACCAACAAGACAACGACACAGCAACCCACACGTAAGGGGATTGACATCTCAAAGGAACTGGATACCATCAACGGTATTCCAGCTAGCACTGAGAGTAAAGGTGGTATCGACTTGGGTAGCATTTTAGGTGGTGCTGCAGGAAAAGGGGGCATTGACCTAGGAAGTGTCTTAGGTGCTGCCGCAGGGAAAGGCGGAGGTTTAGACCTCGGCACTATTTTAGGTGCTTTGTTGGGTGGTTCTCAACCAAGTGGAGGTTTGGCGGGAAACCTATCCAACTCAAATATCGGTGAAATAGCCCAAAGTGTAATCTCTGTTATCGGAATGGCATCAAATGCATTCGGTAGCGCTAAATAATAACAATTATGGATACCAAACCTATTGAGAAAGTGATATGGCTTGTGGCCAAGACAGGTCTGTTTTTTGCTCACGCCGATGGGAGATATGATGTGCGTGAAAAGAACTTCATTGAGGGATTCATTGACAAACTGGCAGCTATAGGTCCTGTTGATGATGTAAAGGCTGAATTGGAAAGTTCGCTTCAAAAGCACTACAAGTTGGAAGATATCGTGAATGATACAAAAGATTTGCTCAGCGGTTTCAACCCAGCAGAACAAAGCGTTATCAAGTTAACGCTCAGTCAGTTTGTAACCAATGTCATCAATGCTGACTGCGTGGAGAACAAAGCCGAGAGTATTCTTTTTGAAGAATGGAAAAAGGCACTGGAATAATGGACATTAAAGATTTCTGCACAGGGCTTCAACATATTGGAGTTCCCACATTGGATATAAATAAGACCATCGGTTTTTATCAATCCCTGGGGTTTGAGGTGGTATATCAGCGTACCAATGGCAACGGGCAACAAGTTGCATTCCTACAACTTGGCAATTTACAGATAGAAACTTACGACAAAGAGCCAGCAGCCATGCAAGTAGGTTCGTTTGAGCATATAGCCATCGACGTAAAGAATATTGAGGGATTATATGAAGTAGTTAAATCGAAAGGCTTCTATATATGCGATTCGCCTATTCATGAATTGCCCTATTGGGAGCGAGGAATTAAGTACTTCAAAATTGAAGGCCCTAATAAAGAAATCATAGAGTTTTGCGAGAAACTATAAAAAGAGAAGGTAGCCCAATTGGACTACCTTCTTTTTTATTTCTATCGCTAATATTAGAACTTAGGCAGTTCCCAGCCATGACGATATTCGCGACGGAAGAACTGATTAGCCTCAGGCAGATTGGTAATCTGCATCTTGTTGGCATCATACTCCAAGGTGATATTACGACGCTGTGACAATACAGCGATGTTGGTCAGCAACATGATCTCAGTCAGCTTAGCAGCTACATCGAAGTTGTTAGCAGCCTGACGCTTCTCCTTGATAGCCTCAACCCAGTCAACATAGATGTTCTTAGGACGCTTCAGAGTCTTCTCTGGTTCCTTCCATCCTGGACGAGCAGGGATAAACTCAGGAGTTGCACCGTGAGTACCGTGCATCAACATACCCTTTGTACCAATGTACAAGCACTCCTTCAACTGGCGGTTAGCTTCCAATTCTTTTGGACGAGACAACTTAACGCCACCATCTGTCCAATATACTGTAACCTCAGGCATCTTCTTGCCATCAACAGTACGAGCAGGGAAGTGATACTGGCAAAGTTCGGTGATTGGCAGATACTCATCGTTGAAAGGAGTAGTAGTAGCCTGGATCTTGTCAGGCATACCCAAACCTAATGCCCAGATAGGAGCATCGAATGTGTGAGCACCCATATCACCCATAGCACCTGTACCATAATCCCACATACCACGCCAAGCGAAGTGAGTAGTTTCATGGTTATATGGCTTCAATGGTGCCGGGCCTAACCACAAATCATAATCCAAATTCTTAGGAATAGCCTCACCTGCAGGACGCTGGTAGTCACCCTGACGCCATACAGGACGGTCTGACCACATGTGTACCTCGGTTACGTCGCCAATGGCTCCGCTACGAATCCACTCTACAGTCTGATAAGTACCCTCGATGTTGTGTCCCTGGTTACCCATCTGAGTAACAACACCTGTCTTCTTAGCCAGGTCGCGCAGATAACGAACTTCCTCGATCGTCTTAGCCATAGGCTTCTCTACAAACACAGCCTTGCCTGCCAGCATAGCATAAGCAGCGATGATTGCATGGGTATGGTCAGGAGTACCAATCAATACACCATCAATTTCCTTGCCACACTCATCCAGCATTTTGCGGAAGTCCTGATATTTCTTAGCTTTTGGATAACCAGCCATGATATGTCCTGCATAGTCAAGGTCAACATCGCAGAGAGCATACATGTTAGCATGGTGAATAGGCTGCTTGCCAGCATCACCCATCTGTACTGCCTGGTTCACCATTCTTCTTTCAGGAGCCAAACCTGCGAAGTTAGGAGATACCCAACCACCATACTGACGATCTGGATTAGGTCTTCTGCCAATTTTCTCATCTGGATCAGCGATGTTCTGAATATCGCCACCACCTTGGCTACCTACACCTACAGCAGCGATGTTAGGTGTGTCACTTGGAGCCATGTGACCATGAGAACTACCCAAGATTGTGTTAGGAGCAATTGTAAAGCCTGCAACAGCAGCAGCTCCTGTTTTCAAAAAGTTTCTACGAGTAATGTTCATAATAATTTTTTAATTTAATAAAACAATCAGTTTATAAATTCAAAATTTGGTGTAAATGTATTAAATTTTTTGGACAAAACACATAACCTCGAGGCTTTTTAACAAAAAAAAACCTCCCAACCAAAAGTTAGGAGGTCTTTTAATAATAAAAGTGAGATTAGATAGCTGGCAATTCCCAACCCTTACGATACTCATAGTGGAAATAATTGTTTGCTTCTTCGCAGTTGGTGATACGCATATTAGCAGCATCATATTCCAATGTAATATTGGTGTTCTGAGCAGCAACTGCAATGTTGGTCAGCAACATAATCTCAGTCAGCTTAGCAGCAATCTCGAAATCGTTGGCTGCCTTGCGACCTTCCTTGATAGCCTCAACCCAATCAACATAAATATTCTTTGGACGGGTAATCACCTTAGCAGGTTCCTTGAAGTTAGGACGGTTAGGCACCAACTCAGGACTTGCACCATGAGTACCATGCATCATCATACCCTTGTCACCCACATAGAGGCACTCGCGCAAAGCACGTCCGTTCTCCAGTTCAAATGGACGATAAGGCTTGATACCACCGTCTGTCCATGTAACAACGCACTCAGGCATCTTGATCTTCTTCTTACCATCCAAAGTTGGCACCTCGCGAGCCGGGAAGTGATACTTCACGGCCTCAGCCTGTGGCAGATATTCGTCATTATAAGGAGTGGTAGTAGCCATAATCTTGTCAGGCATACCTAGTCCCAATGCCCAGATAGGAGCATCGAAAGTGTGAGCACCCATGTCACCCATAGCACCTGTACCATAGTCCCACAAACCACGCCAAGCAAAGTGTAATGAAGCTTCGTTATAAGGCTTCTCAGGAGCCGGGCCTAACCACAAGTCATAGTCGAGTGTCTGAGGAATGGTTTGTGCAGGCAGACGATTGAAGTAACCCTGTTTCCACATTGGACGATTTGACCACATGTGTACTTCAGAAACGTTACCTATCACTCCACTGCGAATCCACTCAACAGTCTGGTAAGTACCTTCGGTATTGTGACCTTGGTTACCCATCTGTGTAACAACACCAGTCTTCTTAGCCAACTCTGCCAAGTAACGAACTTCCTTGATGGTCTTAGCCATAGGCTTCTCAACGAACACAGCCTTACCAGCCTTCATGGCAGTAGCAGCAATAATAGCATGGGTATGGTCAGGAGTAGCAATCAGATAACCATCTACATCCTTTTCTTTCTCAATCAGTTCGCGGAAGTCGGTATATCTCTTAGCCTTGTAGTAGGCATTGACTATAGGTGCACCATATACAGTATCTACATCGCACAATGCGTAGATATTAGCATGGTGAATAGGCTGACGACCAGCATCACCCATCTGAACGATATTATCAGAAGCTCGACGCTGACGCTGGATACGGATACCTGCGTATGGTTGGTTGGTTGCCCACTGCATACCACCAAGGCCTTCACGCTTTACAGGAGCATCAGGATCGGCAATATTCTGCAGGTCACCTCCACCTTGATTACCGAAACCGATACCGGCGATGTTGATTTGATCACTTGGGGGTACATGACCATAGGTCTTACCCAACACAACGCTTGGAGCAATAGTAAAACCAGCAACAGCAGCGGCTCCAGTCTTCATAAAATTTCTTCTTGTAAAATTCATGGTAAAAAATTTTTATAATAATAAAACGTTTAATTCAAATCCGCGATAATACGTTGTAAATATAGTGTTTTTTTTAAATAATTGCACCCTTTTTTCACTTTATGTAAAAAAAAGGCCTCAAAATATACTTTTCACAAATAAAAATCGTAAATTCGCATAATTAGAACATTAATAATTAATATAAAAGCAACCAATCTATGAGTACAATCTTGGATTTAGCCCCTCAAAGGGTATGGAAAAACTTTCATGCACTCACACAGATTCCTCGTCCTTCTGGGCACTGTGAACAAGTGAGCGAATACTTAGTAAATTTTGGAAAAAATCTTGGTTTAGAAGCCTTTATCGACAATGCAGGCAACGTGGTAATACGCAAGCCAGCCACTCCTGGCATGGAGAACCGCAAAGGCGTAGTGCTGCAGGCACATATGGACATGGTACCTCAGAAGGTAGCCGACGTGGAGCATAATTTCGTAAAAGACCCTATCCAGACTTGGATTGATGGAGACTGGGTACGCGCTAAGGGAACTACTCTCGGTGCCGACGATGGTCTGGGCGTTGCCGCGATTATGGCAATATTAGAGTCAAAAGACATCAAGCATGGTCCACTGGAAGCCCTTATTACTAAGGATGAGGAAACCGGTATGTTCGGCGCATTCGCCCTGAGTCCTGACACATTAAAGGGTGACATTCTACTCAATCTTGATTCTGAGTCAGAAGGCGAGCTTTACATTGGTTGTGCCGGAGGCATTGACATCACCTCGACCATGCAGTATCAAGAGACCACTCCAACCCAAGGCTTCATTGCAAAGAGAATAGTACTGAAAGGCTTGCGTGGCGGACACTCTGGCATGGAGATTAACGAAGGGCGCGCCAATGCTATTAAGCAATTAGCACGTGTGGTACACGACCTGTTGGTAGAATTTGATTGCGAACTTGCCTGCTTCGGAGGTGGCAACATGCGCAATGCCATCCCTCGCGAGGCACAAGCTGTATTGCTGTTCAATCCAGATGACATGGAAGGTCTTGATACTTATATTCAGGAATATGAGGCTCAGTTGAATGCTGAGTTCTATCCTATAGAGAAAGATATTTACCTGAAAATGGAGGATACTGAGACACCAGCCACTAAAGTGCCAGAAGAAATTCAAGATAACATCATCGCGGTCATCATGGCTTGTCAAGACGGAGCGATGCGCATGATACCTACCGTTCCAGATACTGTTGAGACCTCTTCCAACCTGGCTATCGTGAATGTAGGTGGTGGTAAGGTGGAGATTAAAATTCTTGCCCGCAGTTCGAACGATGCCATGAAAGACTATTTGGTTGACTGCCTGGAATCATGTTTCAACATGGCCGGCTTGAAGACTGAGACGAGCGGAGGCTATTCTGGCTGGCAACCTAACGTAGATTCCCCTATTCTGGCAGCTATGCGTAAAAGCTATCAGGAGCAATTTGGTAAGGAGCCATTGGTGAAAGTCATTCATGCAGGATTGGAATGTGGCATCATTGGTGCTATCTATCCAAAGATGGACATGATTTCTTTCGGTCCAACTCTAGAATCTCCTCATACTCCTGGCGAACGTGCCTACATCCCGAGTGTTCCTAAGTTCTGGGACTTCCTCGTGGCTACATTGGCACAAGTGCCAAAGAAATGATTTTACTCTACTACGGGAGGACGGTTTTCCCTTCCATAGTCATCTAATATATTAAAAAAGAGCGCTACAGGTGTAGCGCTCTTTTTCTATTATAGAGAAAATGATTAAGCTTCAAGTTCCTTCAACTCCCAACCCAGTGCACTTGCACCCAGCACGGCAGCATCAGCATCTTTCAGCTCACTCATCAACAGTTTGCATTTGCCCTTGAAGATAGGCATTACGTTTGCATCAACTGTCTTCTGGATAGGCTTGAACAGCAAGTCGCCTGCATGAGCCAAACCACCGAACAGGATAATAGCTTCAGGACTGCAGAATGCGATGAAGTCAACGAACGCCTCACCCAGCAACTGGCCAGTGAACTCGAAGATTTCCTTAGCAATCTTATCGCCCTTCTTAGCTGCATCGAACACATCCTTTGAAGTAATGTCATCAACAGGGATTTCGCGCAGCAAGCTTGGTTCTGTGCTCTGAGCCAATTTCTCGCGAGCAGAACGAGCCACACCTGTAGCAGAGCAGTAAGCCTCCAAACAGCCCTTGCGACCACAACCGCACAAACGGCCGTCACGACGGATAGTTACATGACCCAACTCACCTGCGAAACCATCGCAACCATATACCATCTGGCCATTAATAACGATACCACTACCTACACCAGTACCCAAAGTAATCATGATGAAATTCTTCATACCACGAGCTGCGCCATAAGTCATTTCACCAATAGCTGCAGCATTAGCATCGTTAGTCAGAGCGGTAGGAATACCTATTCTCTCCTCAAACAAACGAGCCAGAGGAATTATGCCTTTCCAAGGGAGGTTAGGAGCGAATTCAATAGTTCCTGTATAATAATTACCGTTTGGAGCGCCGATACCGATGCCCTTTACCTTTTCCTTACCACCGTTCTTTGCAATAAGTTTCTCCAAACCGGTGCAGACAGCATCTACGTAATCTTCAGCTTTCTCGTACTTACCAGTTTTGATCTTGTCAACGTCAACTACTGTACCACGTGCATCAACCAAACCAAACACGGTGTTTGTTCCACCGATATCAATACCCACTACATAGGGCTTCTCTACTTTTAAAGATGAATCCATGATATTATTATTTTAAAGTTAATAGTATATTCTGCTTACAAATTTAGCAAAGTTTAAAAACACTACAAAAATATTGGGGCAAAAAATAATACTTACAGAAAAAACTTATATCTTTGCACAAGAAACTATTTAATAAATAGAGTATGAAAAAATTATTGATTTCTTTAGTTGTTCTTGCATTCTCAGCCACCACCGCATTGGCTCAGACAGACGTGTTTAACCACTTGGCAGTGGGCGCTAGCGTTGGCACACAGGGCATTGGTGTGGATGTGGCCACTACCCTCACCAAATATGCAGCATTCAGAGTTGGCATGAATTTCATGCCAGGCATAAAAGTGAGCGATAAGATGCATGGTGATATCAATATAGGTGGGGTGAACACACCAGCCAATTTCGACGTGGAGGGAAAATTCAGCAGAACCACCATTGACGTGGCAGTTGACGCTTATCCTTTTGGCAACGGCTTCTTCGTTACCGCTGGTTTGTCATTTGGAGGCAAGAAACTGGCGAAACTTACTGGCGACTTGAGCAAGAATGCCGCTATAGGAGACGGCGACTTGGAAATAGGCGAATACAAGATACCTGTAAGGAACGGCAAGGTGGATGGTGCGATAGAGGTAAACGCTGTACGCCCTTACTTCGGGCTGGGCTATGGCCGTGCGGTACCCAAAGGTCGTGTGGCTTGCAGGATTGAGTTGGGCGTTCAACTGCATGGTAAACCTGTGCCAGCCTCTGCCTACGGTGATGTCACCAAGATGTTGGGTGTAGAGGCTGAGGACGACATTTCTAAAGTAATGAACAAGCTGACGGTCTATCCTGTACTGAAATTCAGGATAGCAGGACGCATCTTCTAAACTACAGTCATAATAAACATAAAAAACAAAGGTTGCTTTCGTGGCAGCCTTTACTATTATACTAATGTCAGTCCGTGGTCGGTGATTTCTATAAGCCTACGCTTATAAAGGTCACCCACAGCTTTCTTAAACACCTTCTTGCTCACCTTAAAGCGTTCGTATATCTCTTCTGCAGGACTCTTATCGTGCAAGTAACAACGCCCTCCATTGTGTTCCATATAATTTAATAAAGTATCGGCAAAATCCAATGTCTGCTGCCTACCCGAACGTTGCAGGGCTACATCCACTTTCCCATCTTCACGTACTTGCAGAATAAAGCCTTTTAGGCGG
>Ga0247611_10006453_pt1 | contig 15047 bp, 12 predicted proteins | sample 177DNAGHGhighgp2_FD_192422 | JGI IMG/M metagenome (GOLD analysis project Ga0247611, IMG submission 192422) | Sheep rumen microbial communities from Palmerston North, Manawatu-Wanganui, New Zealand - 1770 DNA GHGhigh gp2 | ecosystem: Host-associated > Mammals > Digestive system > Stomach > Rumen...
TCATCACCAAGTATCAACAAAACATTGCCCGTCGAAGGGCGTCAGAACCTTCACCGGAAGAGTGGATGACCCGGAAGGAGGTCATGACCCTCCTAAAGCGTTGCGACTCCACCATGACCAAGTGGGCCCGCCGGGGATATCTTGTTCCGTCCATGGTGGGCGGCAAGCATCTATACCGGAAGGCTGACGTAATGCGTATTCTTAACGGAGGGAGGAAGTAGCCATGAGCCAACTCGATGAGTTCAGGGAACAGATCCGTTTGGCTAAAAGAGATGATGTGGACCGCCAGGAGGCGGCCGCATCGGAACCCCGCAAGGCCTTCCCACAAAAGACGGTGAGAAAGAAAAATGTGAGATTGGGGCCGAAATGCCCGGACCGCACGAGCCTTTCCCTATCGAGGGAGACGTCTGCCCGCCTGGACTGTTACAAGTTTTGGCTCCGCCGCCACGCCGGAAAGGATTATCCGTCCTACAGTGCCCTGATAGATAACATGCTTGACAAGGTGCTGGCGCTGGACAAGGATGCCAAGGCTTTTGTTAGTGAGCATGGCGACCTTTTTTGATTTTTCTTTTTCATCTCCTTCAGAGCCGTCAGGCTCATCTTAAGCAGGCGACTTCGGAGCCTGCTTTTTTCGTTCGCCGCTGGCGTAGAATCGGCCCTGCCGATTCGGTGTTTGTGCTACAAACACCCATCATGCAATGTGGACCAAAGGATTTCTATTCATGCATGCAGTCATGCCGATTAGTTTTACATAACCTCATTATTTCATGCTCAGCGCCATCTATCGCATCGTGAAGCTATTCGCGGTATAGACTTATGTATCTATGCATTCATTCCTGCATCATTGCCCGTTAGTGCAAACTGCGAGATGGGCGTTCGTAATACGAAGCGCTTTTTCTTTTGTCGCCCTCTACTATATACAAATAAAGTGTCAATGCATTATCGAAGAAATGCAGATTCCTTTATTGTGCAAAAAGTCTGCACAATTTTCACTTAAATTGCGGCCGTTTTCCCATAATTTCGTAAATTTGCCACAAAGACAAGCACACCTTTACACCTTTTTTGAATGGCCACAAATAAGCACGCTATGATTAGGTATCATGCCCTTGATGCCTGTTTTTCCAATAGATACAGGAAGTTCTATATGGAGGACCTCATTGATGCCTGTAATAAAGCGCTTCAGGAGTTCTATGTCTCCAAGGAAGACATAGTTAACGATGTCGAGTATTACGTCAAGCGTCGTACTATTTTCAATGACATCACGTTTATGGAGAGCTCTGAAGGCTGGAATGCTCCTATTAAGCGAATCTATGAAGGTCGCAGGTGCTACTACCGCTACGAGGATGAGAATTTCTCCATCAATAAGCGCGACTTCTCCGAGGCCGAGCTGGACAAATTGGACGAGGCCCTCATTATGCTTAATCGCCTGAACGGCACGGCAGGCTTTGACTGGGTGAGTGAGTTCGTGGCAAATTTCGAAGACAAACTCGGCCGGCGTAGGAATACGACACCTGTAATTGGATACGAAAAGAATCCTTTCCTAACAGGGATTGAACACCTTTCAGTACTTTATAATTACATAGTAAACAAGCAGGTGCTCAAAATTACATATCAGCATTTTACCCAAGGTGAGATGGTTCATTTCATACACCCTTACTATCTGAAGCAGTATAATAATCGCTGGTTCCTTTTTGGCATTACTGAACGCAAGAAGGATGTGCTTACCAACCTCCCGCTTGATCGTATTGTTAAAATCGAGCCGGTGCATATGGCATTTATTCCTAACACGAAATTCGACTTTGAGGAGTATTTCGATGATGTGGTTGGCGTATCCGTCCCCTGGGCTGGAGAGCCCGAGAAGGTTGTTTTGAAATTTGATAAGGAACGTTATCCTTATGTTATTACAAAGCCCCTGCATCCGTCCCAGACCGAATTGGACAAAGATAGCTGCATGATCCAGCTGAACGTGTTCTTAACACCTGAGTTGGAGTCAGTTATCTTCTCATTTGGCGATCACGTAGAAGTACTCGAACCGGCTACCCTACGAGAGACGTTCCGGCAGAAATCGGCAAAAATGACAGAAAAATATAATTGTGCAGAATGATTGCACAATAGCTTCATACCTTTGCACTCAGAAACCAGAAAAAACACGCAAAACATGATTCAGAGCGAAGCACAACTTGAGCAGCAGTTCCTGGAGAAACTGCAGGAAATGAAATACACCTATCGTAGCGACATCCGTAATCTGGATGCACTTGAAAAGAATTTCCGTCAGAAGTTTGAACGGCTCAATTTCGTTTCACTCTCAGACGACGAGTTCCGCAAGCTCCTTCAGGAAAATGTAATGTCAGACGTGTTCACCGCGTCGAAGCGCCTACGTGAAAAGCAGACCTTTACCCGCAATGACGGCACCACCTTCGATTACAGTCTCGTGAACCTTCGTGACTGGTGCAAGAACGACTATGAAGTGGTGAACCAGCTCACAATCAATACCGCCAACAGTCGCCAGCGCTACGATGTCATTATCCTGGTTAACGGCCTTCCCCTGGTCCAGATTGAGTTGAAGCGCCATAGCGTTTCACCGATGAAAGCGGTCGAACAGATCGTCAACTACAAGCAGGACCGTGGCAACGGTTACACCAATACGTTGATGTGCTTCATGCAGCTCTTTATAGTCAGCAATGGCGGCAGCGATACCATGTACTTCGCTAACAACAACGACGAGCATTTCCATTTCGATGCCACCAACAACTATCTGCCGGTTTATCATGCTGCAGACCAGGACAACCATAAGATTGCCGAGCTTTTCAAGTTCAGCGACATGATGCTACATAAGACAGCATTAGGCCGTCTCTTGAGCAGATATATGGTGCTAGTCGAGACAGAGAGGAAGATCCTTGTGATGCGCCCTTACCAGATATACGCAGTTGAAAGCATCGTGAACTCGGTGTCGGAAGATAGCGGAAACGGTTTCATCTGGCACACCACCGGCAGCGGCAAAACCCTCACCAGCTTCAAGGCTTCAACTCTTTTGAAGTTCGACCCCAACATCGAGAAATGCGTCTTTGTTGTAGACCGCAAAGACTTGGACAAGCAAACCCGTGAAGAATTCAACAAATTCCAAGAGGGATGTGTTGAGCAGAACGTCAACACAGCAGCCCTAGTAAGTCGCCTGGAAAGCACCGACTATGCGGATAAAGTCATTGTGACTACGATTCAGAAGCTTGGCATCGCCCTTGACCCTTCAAACAAGAATCGCTTCTACCAGCGCCTGGAGCGCCTCAAAGACAAGCGCATCGTCTTCATCTTCGACGAATGCCACCGCAGTCAGTTCGGTGAGAATCACGCCGCCATCAGGAATTTCTTTCCCAAGGCCCAGCTATTTGGTTTTACCGGAACCCCGATATTCCAAGAGAACAGTAGCTACACCCGTGTCAACGGCCAGCAAGCTGAGTACGTTACGACCGAGGATGTATTTCAGAAATGCCTGCACCAATACACCATCACCAACGCCATCACCGACAATAACGTTCTTCGTTTCAAGGTGGAGCACTATGGGAATACCGATGCAAACGGGAATCCGATAAAGGACCCTCTGAGTGTCTGGCAGATTGTAAAACATATTCTCGATAACCACAACACCCTTACGGGGAACCGCCGTTTCAACGCCCTGCTTGCAACGCCTTCCATCCCGGAGGCCATCATCTTCTACGATATTTTCAAGGATTTGCAGGACGCGCTTGTTAAAGAGAATCCGGACTATGAGCCGCTTAACGTCACTGCCGTATTCACGCCCCCGATGCGAAACAACTCGGACGAAGACCTGCCGCAGGAGGAAGCCGATAACAAGGAGAGCCCCGAAGAGAACAAGAGCGAACTGGCGAAAATCATTGATGATTACAATGCTAAGTTCGGCACCAACTTCAGTGTGGATCTTTTCGACGAATACTACCGTGACGTGCAGGGCCGCATCAAGGACCAGAAGTATCCCAACAAAGATCTCCCTCACAGCAAAAAGCTTGACGTAGTCATTGTGGTTGAAATGATGCTCACCGGCTTCGATAGCAAGTTCCTTAATACCCTATACGTGGCAAAGGACCTCAAGTATCATAACTTGATTCAGGCCTTCAGCCGCACCAACCGTATCCTGGACGGCACCAAACCCTACGGAAACATCATTTGTTACCGGGACCTTGAAAAGGAGATGGACGACGCCATGGTCCTCTTCAGCGGTTTCGACCGGGACAAGGGCAAAGAGTACTGGCTTGTAGAGTCGCCCGAATCTGTTGTTGAAAAGTACAAAAACGCAATTGCCCAGTTGCAGACTGTAATGAACGGTATGGGGCTGGAATGCAAACCTGATGAAGTGGTCAACATCCCCCAGGGAGAGAACACAAACACCTTTATCGACGCCTTTAAGGATGTGCAGCGCTTGTCCATCAAATTGGACCAGTATGTAGATCTGCCAGTAGAGCTCAAAACAGCCATCGAAACCGCTATGCCGGAAGACACCCTTCAGCAATTCCGCACGGCTTATCTGGACCTTGCCCGCCGCAGACGCAACGAGAAAGGTGCTCAGTCCAAAGAAGAGCCGGAGGACGAACCTGACTTCGAGCTTTCTCTGTTCAGCTCTGCGCTGGTGGACTATGACTACATTATGAGGCTGCTGGCCAAGTATACCGATACGCACTTCGAAAAGGTAAAAATCACTAAGGAGCAGCTCCTTGAGATTCTCTCCAGTAGTGTGGATCTGATGAACGAACGCGATTATCTGAAGGCCTTTATTGAGGAGGAACTACAGAAAGGGAGTGGCGTGAGCGAGGCTGAGATTCGTGAACGCTACAAGGCGTACAAGGATAAGCGTTTTAACCAGCAGATCGCAGCTATCGCAAAAGAATACGGGGTTGACAACGCTGCCTTGGAAGCTTTTGTTGTCGAGACAACCAAACTGCGCCGTTTGGACGAGGATGCTCTTCGAGATCTTTTCAGCCATATTGAGAACTGGAAACAACGCAAGGCTGCGAAGGAGGGGCTATTGGCTAGTCTCGCACCCCTCTTCACCTTCCTTTCCGGAGGAAATTCTATCGAAGGACTTAATGCATATGTAAAATAACGAGTTACGATGGGGAAAAATAGCACTATAAACATCAACACACCTCATCTCCGTTTTCCGGGATTCACTGGAGAATGGAAGGAGAAAACATTAGGCGAAGTGGGTGTATTTGTTCGGGGGTTATCATATAACAAAGGCGAAGTTACTCAAGATAGAGCTTCAACTCTAGTTCTTCGCTCAAACAATATAATCCAAGATGGAGCAGTAGATTGCAAAAATGGCCTTCAGTTCGTAACAAAGGAGCCCTCGCCAGAACAGATACTGCAAAAAGGCGATATTGTTATCTGTCTTTCCAATGGTAGTAGTAATCTTGTTGGTAAATCAGCCAGCTATGAAGGTGATTATGCTGGAATCGCGACCGTGGGGGCCTTCTGTGGGATATATAGAAGCACAGCCCCTATAACTAAGTATTTAGTCCAGACACTTGCTTATAAAAAGAGTGTGGAATTGATTAAGCAAGGAGGAAATGGAGCATTAGCAAATCTGTACGGAAGGGATATCTTGGGCCTGAAGTTTAATTTTCCTTCTCTGGAAGAACAAAATATAATAGTCGACTGCTTGGAAGCAGAGGACCGGATGATTGCCGCCCAGGATCAGAAAGTTAAATCCCTAAAGGCCCATAAAACAGGCCTTATGCAGCAGATCTTCCCCCAGAATGGCGAAACCACCCCGCGCCTTCGCTTCCCCGGCTTTACCGGAGAATGGGAAGAGAAGAAACTGGTGGATCTCGCGCGCAAAATGAATCGTAGGAATCGGCAGCTCGAAGTATCAAGAGTTTTAACCAATTCCGCAAATGATGGGGTTGTGGACCAGAGTGAGTATTTCGATAGGGATATCGCCGTAAAGGGAAATACAGAGAACTATCATATTGTGGAACTTAATGACTTTGTTTATAATCCTAGGATATCCACAGCGGCACCGGTTGGCCCGATTTCTATCAACAGAATTGGTAAAGGAATAATGTCTCCTTTGTATACTGTGTTTAAGTTCCACAAAGGCTATGTCCCTTTCTTTGAGTATTACTTTCAAACAACTATTTGGCATCCATATCTAAAGAGCATTGCAAATTTTGGGGCAAGATTTGACAGAATGAACATCACATCTGAGGGATTCTTTGATATGCCTATTTATCTTCCATCCACACAGGCAGAGCAGCAGAAAATAGCATCGTGTCTGTCTTCGTTGGATGATACAATCCAGAGCGAAACCGATAAACTAGAAGCTCTAAAGGCTCACAAGAAAGGCCTTATGCAGCAACTATTCCCGCAACACTCAAAATAAATAATGGCTATGTCAAATTATAAGATTATAGAGAAAATACGATACGGGTTTGAACCTGTCAGTAGAGATAGCAAGTGGTATAACAGTAAGTATCCGTTTACAAATTGTGCACTGATCTTTGCATATAACGGCACGGGGAAAACGCGACTCTCATACGACTTTGCCCACTATCGTCGCAAGGAGGGATCCCCTCAGCATACACTCTATTATAATGCATATACGGAAGATCTATTTACTTGGGATAATGACCTAGAGAACAATACGGACCATCACCTCCTCATCAATCAGAACGCTGCTCTGATTCAGGGACTTGCCGGATCCAATTTTAGTGAACCTCTGAGGAAATATCTCCAGATATTCACAGATATTGATTTTGATTTTCATTACAGTGAAGACAACCCAGATCTTCCTGATTATGTGGTTTTCAGCAAAAATGTAAAAAAAGGCGTCAAGCATGGCGAAGAATGGGTGTACGTAGATACGATTGTTGATAATATAAAGATCTCTCGTGGCGAAGAACGATTATTCGTGTGGTGCTTCTTTCGTTGCATTATTGACCAAGTTATTGGCGGAAACGACGCTTACAAGAATATTGAGTACATCTACATAGATGACCCTATGTCATCACTCGATGACAATAATGTTATCGCTTTTGCTGAACAATTGTATAGTGTAATTCGCAAAGGTCGCCAAGAAGAGATTGATGCGTACAATGATGGACAGGATGGATTCCGTCGCATAAAATTCATCGTTTCTTCACATCATGCGCTTTTTTTTCACACCATGTACCATGGCCTATGTGGTGATAAGAAGCTATCCAGTTACTACTTGAGCCGTGAAAAAGAAAACGACAGGCCTGTGCTTAAGCGAATGGATGACGATACGCCATTCTACTACAATGTGGCTATGATGAGTGAGATTAAAAAGGCAATTGCCAATGATGCGCTCTATACTTATCACTTCACCGTGTTACGTAGCGTCATAGAAAAGATACAAGAGTTCTTTAATCATCCCAACTACGATGCGATACTTAAGGGAATCAAGTATAAAGGAGAAACGTATGATCAGACATCCTTTACAGAAGATGAATTGACTGATTTTTATTCAAGAGTAGTAAATGTTCTTACACACCAGGGTTCTATGTTTACTCCTGTGGAGATGAATCCTGACAACAAAGAATTAGCAACGGCAATTTTTAATCATCTAGTTGATAAATACAACTTCGTTTTACCTAATCTCAGTGATCCCCGAAAAGAATCAAAGATAGTAGATGAAGAAACAGAGAATTAACAAGTCTAGAATAATAGAAACCAAAACAAGATAGAACAATGGAAAAAACGGCGAATACCCAGCTGACCAAGCAAGAGAAAGAACAACTGTTCCACGCACTTTGGGATGTGGCTGACGTACTACGCGGCGCTATGACAGCAGACAATTTCCGCGACTATATGCTCTCCCTGCTTTTCTACCGCTACATCAGCGCCCGATATGAGGCAGCGGCGCGTCTGGAACTGGGGAATGACCTGGCTGCAGACAAGTCCCTCTACGACTGGTACGTTAAAAACGCAGCCGACGTGGCAGTCTTTGAAGATATGATGCTTAAAAGCACGCACTATATCATTAAACCCCAATATCTGTGGAGCGCCATCTATGAGCTGGCCCGCACCCAGGACGACCACCTCTTGACGGCACTGAAAGACGGTTTCCATCACATTGAAGAGGAGTCATTCAAGGGCACTTTCAAAGGACTCTTCTCCGAAATCAATCTCGACAGTGAGAAACTCGGAAAGGATCGCTCTGCCCGCAACAAGATGATGTGCAAAGTCATCTACGTGCTGGAACATAGGTTGATTGAGTTCGACGGGAAAGGTGATATCTTGGGTGATGCCTATGAATATCTTATCGGCCAGTTCGCTGCTGGCAGCGGCAAGAAGGCTGGCGAGTTCTATACTCCTCAGCAGGTCAGTACCATCCTGTCTCGCATCGTCACGCTTGACTGCCAGGACCCTTCCACTGGCTACAAAAACGAATTGAGGAGTGTCCTCGATTTTGCTTGCGGCTCTGGTTCATTGCTGCTTAACGTCAACAACCAAATGAGGGCGCACGGTGGCAAGATCGGCAAAATTTACGGTCAGGAAAAAGAGGTCACCACCTTCAACCTTGCACGTATGAATATGCTGCTTCATGGTCTGCATGACTCGGAATTCGAGTTATTCCATGGCGACACCCTCACCAATGACTGGTCGATGCTCAAGGATAGCAATCCCGTAAAGCCGATAGAGTTTGACGCCGTGGTTGCCAATCCACCTTTCAGTCTTAAGTGGAATCCCTATGATGTTGAGGCCTTAAAAGACCCTCGTTTCCAGAATTATAGCGTCGCCCCTAAGAGCGCCGCAGACTTCGCCTTCCTGCTTCACGGTTTCCATTACCTGAGCGGCAGTGGCACAATGGCTATTATTCTGCCTCACGGCGTCCTTTTTCGCGGCGGTGCGGAGGCCTCTATCAGGCAGAAACTTCTCACCGACGATAACATCGACTGCATCATCGGTCTCCCTGCCAATCTATTCTACTCGACCGGTATTCCTGTCTGCATAATTGTCCTCAAGAAATGTCGCAAGAGCGATGACGTGCTCTTTATCAACGCCGCGGAGCATTACTCCAAGGATAAGAAACAGAACACACTTTTACCGGAGCACATCGACAAGATCGTCGATACATATCGCAATCGCAAGGAGGAGGAGCGCTATAGTCGTCGGGTCAGTCTGCGAGAGATTGTTGATAACGACTACAACCTGAATATATCACGCTACGTCAGCCTTGCACAAGAGGAAGTCCCGATTGACCTGGCCCAAAACCAGGCGGAGTTGGAAGCAATTGAGAAGAAGATGTCAGAAGCTCGCACAAAGTTCAACAGCTACCTCAGAGAACTTGGGCTAAAAGAAATATAGCCATTTTTATTGTGCAGATAAGCTGCATAATTAAGTTTTACCTTTGTACCGTCATCAGGGAAAGCCCTGTTGGCGGTATTTTTTGATAACACTATAAACAAAAAACGATATGGCTACTTTCTGCGACCTTCTTCTCACCCTCCAGAACCTATCCGACAAACAGCTCTGCCAGGAAATCATGATAATCCCTACTGGTTACTGCTCCGAAGTCCCGGTAAACATTGACGGCTTCTCCCCCTTTTCAGGTAAGATTGAGTTGGCGATTTCTAAGGGTGATATCATCTTCGATGAAGGTCTTGATTCTCCTCAGTGTGGTTGTGGCGTAAGCGGTTGCTCCGATACTGAAGAGTGGGACATCCCGGCAAGCGAACTGGCTTCCGGCTTTGGTCCTGGCGAGGTCTTGTATTCAAAAGGATCTGTACTCCTTGGCCCAGGTCTTCCGTACATCAGGATTGCAAATTTGCAAGATTGATTTTATTGTGCAAATATACTGCATAATACTGTATTACCTTTGCACCGTAATGATAACAAAGACTAATTAAACCATAAAAACGAACAAAACCATGAGAGAGCTCAAATGCCCCAAGTGCGGAAATGTCTTTTCCGTGGACGAAGCCGACTACGCTTCCATTGTTAATCAGGTCAAAGGCGCCGAATTTAACGCCGAGGTTAATCGACGTATCTCCGAACTGCATCACCAGCAGGAGGCGGAAGAGAAGGCGCGTGCTGCTACAGCAGAGAAGGCTCACCAGAGCGAGTTATTCAAGAAGGATCAGGCAATCAGCGAAAAGGATGGCGAGATTGCCCGGCTGAAAGAACAGATTTCAGCAATGGGTGACCGTCAGAAACTCGCAGTGGGAACGGCAGTGGCCGACAAAGACAAAGAGATTGCAGCCCTTAGAGCCGCCATCGACAAGGGTTCCCAGAACCTGGAGATTGCAGTACTGAAGGAGCGCCAGCAGGCGAAAGAGGCCGCACGGGCCAAAGACGCCGAGATTGCGGAACTCCGCTCCCAGGCCAAGTTGGCTGCTTCCGAGGCTTCACTCCGTGAGAAGCAGATACAGGCCGAGTACGAAGGTAGGCTGCAGGTGGTCAAGTCCGAGGCCGCTTCCCGCCTACGCGTTGCAGAGGAAGAGGTCGAACGCCTCAAGGACTTCAAGACTCGCCTGTCTACCAAAATGGTGGGAGAAAGCCTGGAAGTCCACTGTAGCACCATCTTCGAGAGCGAGTTGCGTGCGCTCCTTCCGAACGCCTACTTCGAAAAGGACAACGACGCCTCTGGTGGCAGCAAGGGAGACTTCATCTTCAAGGACTATGAGGATGGCCAGGAGTATATCTCCATCATGTTCGAGATGAAAAACGAACTGGAGGAGACAGCCACCAAGCACAAGAACGAGGACTTCTTCAGGAAGCTCGATGCAGATCGCAATGCCAAGGGTTGCGAATACGCAGTGCTGGTGTCCCTCCTAGAGCCGGAAAGCGAGCTGTACAACGGTGGTATCGTGGATGTCTCCCATCGCTACCCGAAAATGTACGTCATCCGTCCCCAGTTCTTCAAGGCCATCATCACCTTATTGGTGAATGCCGCCAAGAAGACAGTGGACTATCAGCGCCAGCTTGCGGTTGCCCGCAGTCAGAGCGTGGATGTCACCAACTTTGAGAACCAGCTTCTGGCTTTCAAGGACGCCTTTGGCCGCAACTATCGCCTCGCCAGCGAGAAGTTCAAGACCGCCATCGATGAGATCGACAAGTCCATTGCCCATCTCCAGAAGATCAAAGACGCCCTCATCGGCTCCGAAAACAACCTGCGCCTGGCCAACGACAAGGCCGACAACCTCTCCATCAAACGGCTCACCCGCGGCAACCCCACGATGAAAGCTAAGTTTGACGAAGCCCGTCAGCAGAATCAGGGAAAGGAACCCGAGGTCCAGGAATCGTAATCCGTGTGGGCTAATACTTGGGGACGTAGTCGGTCTTACCACCGAGTGCGTCCTCAAGGATGGCCTCCACAAAATCATCTGCAGCGAGCTGTATGGTTGTTTCCTGCACCGTGCTCTCATATTCAAATTTGACTTCACGGATTCTGACCGGTCCCCAATGGCGGGATTCAACCCAACCATCCTTAAAGGGGAAAAGAATAACTGTACCAGGCTCTTGCTTTTCAAGACACATTAACCCCAGATTGTCAAGACTTGAAATTATATTCCCTTGAGAATCACGGATATTGTGATCAACAGTCTCTATCGGGAGATGTGTGGCCGCTCGCCAATAGCCGGCCTTATCAGGAAACAGATTAGCGTATACATTCCTTAGCCTATCTATGCTGAAACTGTGTTCAGCCGCCCAACCTTCATCAATTTTGTAAAGACGATGAACGGAATCCATCTGGTCCACGGTCGTTATAGACCCTATGCTCTCATTCCATTCAGGCCTGCGAAGTTTCTTCAGGGAGATACCATAGTATTCAGCAAACTTCTTGGCACCCTTTTGATAACCCTTGCTGGTAACCATTATGCCTCGAACGTTTTCCAGATCCTGCAGTACGCTTAAGAAATCTCTGACTCTCCCAATGGACACGTTAGAATCATAGTTCTTGCACTCGATGGCCACACGATTCATCACGCCGTCTTTCTCGTACTCCCAATAAACATCAATCTGATGCTCGCAGCCCGATTTCCCAGTCAGTTTGACATTATGTCTAACAAGCGTCGGCTTGAGAACTTCACTATTCACAAGCCTTTGGATAATCCGCTGGGTAAAGCATTCAAATGCAGTATTAGGGTTCATAGCGTGATGTATGGCTTTGAGCGAAGGTAAGCATTAATTAGAGTTTTAACAAGCGCTGTGTAATCTTTTTGATAAAGTAATTTGAGATGTAACGAATTAGTTTTTATCTTTGTATGAATTTAAACATAGAAAATGTCAATTAGGTATCAGTGTAATTTTATTAATAACCCGCAATGTAAAGGTCGGTGCAATAGGGAAGAGCGACAAGATGTTGCCGAATCTGATCTCTGTAACATAGTGCGGTCTGTTAATGATGGGCTGCCAATTAGATGTGTTGGAGAGTGGGCTCAACAAAAGATATATCTGTTAACCCAATATTTCGGCATTTTTGCTCAAGGAATGTCCAATAGATGGAAAGGGAAGATTAATTACATTGAGGTTTGTAGCGGCCCTGGTAGATGTGTGAATAGGCAAGGACGATCGGAGTTTGACGGAACGGCTCTAAGTGTTATTAAAAGGCCAGAGTTCAAGCATGTAAATAAGGCTCTTTTCTTTGATATTAATGACACCGTCATAACAGTTTTAAATCAACGTATTAAAGCACTAAATGTTGCTAATGCACAGGCTTATTTAGGAGACTATAAAAACCCTGAAACGATCTGCGACGTGTTGAAATCCGAGTTAGAGTCAAATAGTCTGAACTTAGTTATTATCGATCCAACCGATTGCAGTGTTCCATTTAGTTTCATTTCTTGTATAAAACACGTGTTGCCTAGAATGGATTTGCTTATTAATGTTGCTATTGGAACTGACTTTAATCGAAATGTTAAGAATACTCTAAACCAGCCGCAACAGTATAAAAAAACAATAGATAAGTATTGTTCCTTTCTTGGAGATGACTATTTTTATAATCGGATTAATAAGACTTGTACGGACAAAGAGTTACGTACGCTATTTCTTTCAACCTACGAAAGTAGCTTAAGATCATTGGGCTTCTCATTTTTTCAGTGTGTACCAGTGGAGAGCTATTATAATATAATGTTTGCTTCTCAGAGTGAACGTGGAAATGATTTTTGGAAGAAAGCTACAAAGTATGATTATGTTGGACAAGGCTCATTGTTTTAGGAATGTCGGGAAAGAATAAATACGTTTTCGGAACAACCGAATGGGCGGTAGCAAACGCCAATTATCTTAATGGGTGTAGTAATGACTGCAAGTATTGCTACAGTAAAGATATGGCCATACGATTCAAGCGGAAAACTCCCGAAACATGGAAAGATGAAGATATTAATTGGACGGCGTATAATAAAACTGTTCGTGGAAAGGGTGGCTATATTATGTTTCCGTCCACACATGATATTACACCGGCGCACTTGGATCTGGCCATAGATTATTTGGGACGATTGTTGCGTGATGGTAATTCTGTACTGGTTGTAACTAAACCATCGTTCGAGTGCATAAAGAGGATTTGTGATACATATGTAAAGTATAAAGATAGAATCTTATTCCGTTTCACAATAGGCTCGGTGGATTCTAAAACTTTAAAATTTTGGGAGCCGAATGCGCCTGGGTATTCTGAAAGAAAACGGTCCTTGATTTACGCTTATTCAGCAGGGTTTAAAACCAGTATTTCTTGCGAACCGATGCTTGACAATAACATTCAGGCTGTTATCTGGGACTTGTCTGAGTATGTCACAGATGCGATTTGGTTGGGGAAGATGAACTTTGTTCAGCGCCGCTTGAAAACGAATGGACATCAAGAAAAGGAATCTGTAGATGCTGCGAATCAGGTTTTAATATGGCAGTCAGATGATGCAATTAAAGCTCTGTATGAGAAGTTCAAAGATAATCCCAAAATAAAGTGGAAAGAAAGCATAAAAAAAGTTGTAGGTTTGGCTGTATCAACGCATAAAGGAGAAGATAAATAGATGGCGATATGTTTATTTGGGCTTTAAATAAAAACGGCAAGAAAGTAAATATCAATCATTATCACGATTCTATTGAGGCAAAGTTAGATGGCCCATTTCGCGATACGGCAGATTTGGGATTAAGTCTTGTCCCTGTCTTTAGTGATCAAAGAAAGCGACATTTTCGTATTCATCGCGATATCAATGTCTCTTCGGGCTCCGGTGATGGGATGTCAATGGAACATTTTATCGCTCAGAAAGTATTTGAAAAGCGTTTTCGAAGCCAAGAAAGCCTTTGGGTAAAATACCACAAATATGAGTATTCAAAGTGTCCTACTGTAAAGGTGGATTTAAAACAGCATTACGATGAATGCATAATAGAGCAATCTATTCAAGGCTTTCGGGCAGATTTGCTACTTCGAGACTCAAAAGGAAGTGCGCCGGATATCATGGTAGAAGTTTGGTATACTCACCGTTGTGAGCCCGAAAAGATTAAATCTGGCCTACCAATAATAGAGTTTAAGATTAGGAGTTTTGATGATATAAATGAGATTATTCGGAACTGGGGATTGATCGAGAGCGACATAAGTAAGAATCAATATAAAGTTCGCTTCTTTAACTTCAGGAATGGACGGAATTGCTTCCCGTGGGCTGAGAATGGTGATGACGATTCTTCCTATGTCCCGATTAGCAAAAGGTAGACACACCCATAGCTATTGTCCAAATGTTGTCCAAGTGACGAAAAACAGCCCGTAGAACTCGCTCTACAGGCTGTTTCGGTGCCTCGGGCGGGAGCACCAATGTCCGTGCGTAAGCTCCTAATTATCAGTAAAATACGAATTCTCGATCTGCGTTTACTGAAACTATACTGAAACATTTCTGTCAGTGAGTGTCTTTGTTTGGCAGTACTTGTTGGGAAGTGAAAGAATTATTTCAAAAACTTTTGGTCGCCCGAGTCAATCGCCCTAAATCTATTCTCGATGTCAGCATTATTCAGGCTTTGGAGTTGAGACTGGGCGATTTCGCTAAGAATCTCATAACGTTTTCTGCGACCTAGACCTTGTTTGATAA